>ERZ773063.805-NODE-805-length-19620-cov-13.498799_pt1 | contig 19620 bp, 17 predicted proteins | sample MGYA00580625_ERZ773063 | MGnify/ENA primary metagenome ERZ773063 (study PRJEB29015, sample SAMEA2738022) | human oral metagenome | biome: human oral; feature: human-associated habitat; material: dental | place: China | collected 2042 ... | reverse complement strand
GTGAAAAAGAGGATATCGGTGAGTATCTTTCCACAATTACGCTCACCGTTCCTGGCATCACAGGCTTTTGGCAGACCAGCGGACGCAATGATGTCAGTTTCGTGGGACGCGTTGCCATGGATACATGGTATGTGCGGAACTGGTCGATCTGGCTTGATTTGATGTATTTATTTAAGACTGCTAAGATTGTATTGACTGGAAAAGGGGCATATTGATGCGTGTTGCCATTGTATGTGATTGGCTTGTTGTCTATGCCGGTGCGGAACGTGTGCTAGAGCAAATTCTGAAGATCTATCCCGATGCGGATTTGTTTTGTCTTGTTGATTTTCTGCCTAAAGATCAGCGTAGCTTTATTATGGATAAAAAAACACATACCAGCTTTATCCAGAATCTTCCTCGTGCAAAAAAGAACTATCGCTCGTACTTGCCTCTAATGCCGCTTGCCATAGAGCAGCTGGATGTCAGTGCATACGACTTGGTTATTTCAAGTTCTCATGCGGTGGCAAAGGGGGTTCTGACCGGACCGGATCAAGTGCATATTTCATACGTTCATTCCCCTATTCGCTACGCTTGGGATTTGCAGCATCAGTATTTGCAGGAAGCAAATTTGACTCGCGGGATGAAAGGTTGGACAGCAAAGGCAATCCTCCATTATATTCGCTTGTGGGATTATCGTACGGCGCATGGGGTGGATCACTTCATTGCCAATTCTGAATTTATTGCAAGGCGGATCAAGAAAGTCTATGGAAGGGAAGCAGATGTTGTCTATCCTCCTGTCGATGTCGATGCCTATGAAATGTGTGAGGATAAAGATGATTTTTATCTGACGGCGTCACGCATGGTTCCGTATAAAAAAATAAAACTCATTGTTGAAGCATTTAACGAAATGCCGGATAAGCAGCTGGTGGTTATCGGTGATGGACCGGAATACGGAAAAATAAAAGAAATTGCGAAAGGAAATATTGTGCTAATGGGGTACCAACCCTTTGCGGTACTGAAAGAAAAAATGCAGAAGGCAAAAGCTTTCGTTTTTGCTGCCGAAGAGGATTTTGGAATTACGCCCGTCGAGGCACAAGCGTGTGGGACTCCTGTGATTGCGTATGGCAAAGGTGGCGCATTGGAGACCATTCGAGGGCAGGAATGTGAAGACTCGACGGGATTGTTTTTTTATCGACAGACAACCGAGGCGATTATAGAAGTTGTGCGTTCATTCGAAACGCTCTCCACAGACATTGTCCCACAGATTTGCAGAAATAATGCAGAACGATTTTCGACTGAGCGTTTTTTAACAGATATGAGAAGCTACATTGATGAAAAATCAAGGGGGAGGAGAAATAGTGGAGCCTAAGGTAAGTGTTATCATACCTGTTTACAATGTGAAGTCCTTTATGGAGAGATCTTTCCGCTCTATTATGGAGCAGACATACAAGAGTATTGAAATTATTGCTGTCGATGATGGTTCAACGGATGGTTCTGGGGAGATGTGTGATCGGCTTGCCAAGCTGGATTCTAGGATACAGGTATATCATAAACAAAATGGGGGACTATCTTCGGCGCGTAATTATGGACTGCAATATGTTACGGGAGAACTTTTAATGTTCGTTGATTCCGATGATTGGCTCGATCCCGATTGTATTTCTATATGCGTCAAAGAACTGCAAGAGCAAGGCGTTGATTGTGTTTTATTTCCCTATATTCGTGAGTTTAAGAATAAAAGTAAGCCTAATTTTGTATTAGGGAAAGAAAGCCGTAGTATAAATAGAGATGAGATTTCTAAACGTCTATTTGGTCCTTTAGGGGATGGCGTTAATCATCCACAAAATATCGATGATTTAAATATGGCCTGCTGTAAGATATACTATTCGAAGTTTGCGAATGGCATGCAGTTCCTTCCAAAGTCGTTCATAGGGCCTGCAGAGGATTTAGCCTTCAATGCGGAATTATTTCTACGAATGGAATCCTTCTTTTATATTTCCTCTGTATTTTATCATTATAATAAGACGAATGAACATGCCATTACTGCGACTTATGATGGAAACATACTCCCTACGCAGCAAAATGTCTATGATCACCTAAAACAACTCATTCAAAACAACATGTTGGATGACTCCTATTCGCTAGCATTGTCAAATCGTAGATTGCTTGGTTTTTTTTTGTTAGGACTCAATATAGTTAGATCTTCAGATGATTTTTGGAAAAAATATACGTATATGAGAAGCTTGCTCTTTAACGCAGAGATTCAAGAGAGGTTTTTAAACATTGATTTTAGTAAATTTAATATAATATGGAAGACTTTTTGGAGGCTATGCAGACATAAGCAATCCCTTATAGTCTTGGTGCTCCTTTTATGTGCAGACCGTTTGAAAGCTTATTTAAAGTGATTCCGCAAAGGATTAGGTTGTTGTATGCGAATAGAAACTAGTTTTTTTTACCTAGGAATCATCTTGATGCCGTTCATTGGTAGTATTGATTTTGCAAAGAAAATATTTTATCCATTAGGGTCTGGTCTCTTTTTGTTCGTTTTAATGGGGAGCTTTCTTTGGATTCTTCAACGTCAACATGTAGAATTTCCTTCTCGGCAAGTTCTTTTCTTTATTGCGCTTTTTGTGTTTTTTTATTTTATCTCAGGTGTAGTCAATTTCTTTTCCATGCTTCAGTTTGTATGGCAGGGAGTACTGGGGATAGAACGTTTCTGGTTATCCACTGGTCTATGGATCATGGAGCTTATTTTTCTGCTGTATATATATAATATCTATCTATCGGGAAGAAATATTAGAAAACGAATATCTTTATTTCTTCTAATCTCCTTCTTTTTATCATCGGCTTGTGGGGGAATAGAGCTTGCGTCCATCCTTGGTAATAATTTTGCAACAGACATTCTTTTCGGGATAGACTCCTTATATCGGGGAGATCTTTTACGACAGCCTTTTAGAGTTCAGTCTTTTGCTAGTGAACCCTCACAATATAGTGTATATTTGACTGTCGTTTTTCCACTCCTTCTATTCAAGCTAATCAGAAGCAAACACTTTTTGTTTTATGCTTTATCGTTAGTTCTGTTGTTTATCTTATTGTTTGCGACATACTCTCGGACAGGTTATTTTATTGTTTTAATGGAGCTTTTTGGATTGTACTTCTTCTTTCGCAAGGAGTTTCAATGGAAAAAGACTTGCTCGTTTTTGCTGTTCCTCCTAATATCTGGTGGGGCATTTATGGAGATTTTCGGTGATGCAATAGGGGGCGGGGAGCAGATTATACAGATATTTGCTACACTTCTATCTGGAGATGATGCGCTTACAAACATGTCAAATATTTCTCGTTTTGGGGCAACAATGGCTGCTTTCGGAATTTTTCAAGACCACATTCTCTTTGGTGTTGGATATGATCAATTTGCATTTTATGCCGCAAATTATTACCCTAGCTGGTCATATATGAGCATTGAAATTGTGGATTGGAGTACAAACTATACGGGAAGGGCTGCTTGGCCTCCTGCCTTTAACTACTATGTACGTTTACTGGCAGAGCTGGGGATTTTTGGTGCTTTAGCTTGGATTGTTCTTTTGTGGAGTATGTGGAGAGCTGGATGGAAAACTCTGAATGAGGGCATTGAGTACGATTACCTCAAAGTTTATTTGGTTATGTTTTTGGGGCAGGCAGCAACGCTTTTTAATACCTCGGATATAAGTATCACTAATATTTGGGTCGGTGCAGTTTTATTGGCAGAGGTAAGAAAACTTCAACAAGAAAAGTTGAACTACCGAGCAAATGTTACGCAACAAGGATACGATGAATAGATTCATTCTATTTTGGAGTAAGACGAAGGATTATGGAAAAAATCTTGATTATTGGCTATAAAGATGACTACACAATAGACATCGTACCCTCTTGGATGGAAGATGTTGTGTTTTCTTATAGAGAATATTCATCTATTCTTCTTAAAATAATTCGTCGTTTATGTATTAGTTTTCGATTACCATATCAGGAACTTTGGTATGCCTGCAGAGATGAGGACTTTTCGAAGTATGACATCATCCTTCTCTATGAATGTATGGGGGCCCCGGAACTCATTGCGTTCATTCGTAAAAAAAATCCGCATTGTCGTATCATCTATTGGCAATGGAATACAGTTGCAGGAAAAGAAGAGGTTATCCTTTATTCGCCATATAAAGAGTTCCTTTCTTTATTGCCATTGCGTGAACGCTATCGCTTTGAAATCTGGTCATTCGATCGAGGGGATTGCAAAAAATATGGGCTTTCCTATAACAATCAGGTAGCTATTCGACTTCCGGTCGAGAAGATTGTGCCAGAATATGATTTGTTCTTCTGCGGACAGGATAAGAATCGATTTTCTTTGCTGAACGAGATCCTTGCTCTTGCAGAGACTTGCCGTTTGTCACATCGGATCTTTCTCCGCCCGGATGCGGGAGCCCATTATCCCCAGATGGAGGGATTGACCTTCCTATGTCGAAATCTTCCTTATGCCGAAATGGTACATAAGTTACAGCGGGCGTCCATACTTGTTGATCTTGTTCAAAAGGGACAGGAAGGACTGACATGGCGCCCGTTGGAGGCTATGTTTTATCAAAAGAAGCTGATCACGAATTATCGTGATATTGTGACGTATGATTTTTATACACCCAATAATATCTTTATCCTTGGGCAGGACAGACTTGAAGACTTTGTGGCGTTTGTAGAGCGACCATATCAGCCTGTTTCCGAGAGTATTGTCCAGAAATATGAATATACAGGCTGGGTAAAGAACTTTATTTAGTATGTAACGAGTAGAACCTCAGCGCAGAGGAGACCATATTATGCGTTTTTGTATTGAACGAATTGGAAAAATCGAAAAAGCGGATGTTGAGCTTAAGGGCATCACCGTGATTGCCGGTAAGAATAATACCGGAAAAAGTACAGTGGGAAAGGCACTCTACTGTATTTTCAATAGTTTCTATCAACTCGATCGACAAATTGAAGAGGCAAGAAGAAGCAGACTGAAAACTGCAATTCGCAGAGCTTTGAGCAGTGAATATCTTGTAAGGAGTGATGCAAGAGGGCTTCAGTCATGGCTGCAAAATAAACCAGTTGAATACCCGTCGTTGGAAGAATACCAAGAATTTAGTACGGTGTTGAAGCAGCGTGTACAGCTCTTTGACCCCAGTAATGAAAAGCACGTCGATCTTTCTGATGATGATGTCCACAAAATTGCCGTGGAGATTAAGCAGATACGTGGCATTTCTAGGAAAGAAATATATCAGAGGATTCTATCACAGTGGTTAAAACGTGAATTCTCCAATGAAGTCAATTATCTACCTTTTGTGGACGAAGAGAAGGCAAGGTTGAGACTATCTATTCGCGGGGACGAAATTGAGGCAACAATAGAGGGGCACCAAGTGTCTCAAATATCGAATTTACGTCCTTTACATACACAAGCAATATACATAGATAGTCCGTTTACTATTGATGCACTCTCATTCGCAGAGGATTCTTTCTATTCGTTGAGAAGATTTTCGATTGATTTAAGTGGTAGCGGTTTGTCGAACCATAAGGAGCATTTGCTGGAATGTCTGCGTAGCAAAAAGAAAAAGAACAGCGCTGACCAGGCGATGGGGGAAATTCTTGCGGATCAGCGCATGGACAGAATCTTGCACAAGCTATCTGAGGCTTGTGATGGTGAGATAGAGTTGGGAGGAGGGCACACCTCGTTCCGTTATGTGGGGAAATCGGGGGTCGAACTTAATTTGGCAAATCTCTCTACAGGGATGAAATCATTTGTCCTCATCAAGCAGCTCCTCCAAAATGAAAGATTGGAGGAGAAGGGCTTGCTCATTCTGGATGAACCGGAGGTGCATTTGCATCCGGAATGGCAGATACTCTTCGCAGAGGTTATCGTCCTGCTCCAAAAGGAATACAATATGCACATTCTGCTTACGACGCATAGCCCGTACTTTCTCCATGCGATTGAGGTTTACTCGGCAAAGCATAGGATTGCGGATCGGTGCAGATACTATCTGGCGGAAAATGTGGGTGGTCGTGCACACCTAAAGAATGTCACGAGGAAAACGGAATTGGTCTATGACAAATTGGTTTATCCGTTCGAGATTTTGAAAGCGGAGCAGTATGGCAATGGTTGATTTAAATCAAATTACAATTTTTAAGGATCATGTGGATACTTTACAAAAGACTTCTCTGAATGATGATCAAAATATTTATATGACTGCATCGCAGAAAAGTGTTATAAACTTTGATGCTGTGAAAACAAAATATGCAAAGCAACTATCTCTTAGCGACTGGCCTGCATCGATCGATGCGCTTATTCAAGTGGGACAGAATGTCTATTTTATTGAATTTAAAGATGGGAATTTAAAAAAGGAGGTGTATGCTCTCCGAAGAAAAATTTATGAGAGTCTGCTGCTCTACTGTGATATTACGAAAGAGCAAATCTCAGACACTCGAACATACATGACCTATATTTTAGTCTATAATAAAGCTGTCAATAACTCGTGCACGGAGAATACTGATGCTACAAATAACAGCGTTTCTTTGGATTCCGATGAGGTGCAGGACACGCCAAGTCTAGATAAACTTATGGTGGAGATGGGAGCACTTTCCAACCAACCTAACACAGAGACGTTTGGGTTGCGTGCTGCATTCAAGGGGCTGTATTTTCGCGAAGTCCTTGTCTATGACAAGGAGGAGTTTTCAGACACTTTGTTGGTATGACGTGTTTTAGGGAATCGCTGATAAAACAGTCTCTCAGATTGGTGTAGATTTTTTCGTCCGAACAAGGCGGAAAACCGGACGCAGAGTGGTGCTCTGTGGAGGATTTTCCGCAGAAGTGCGGGCAAAAAAGATGCGTCAAGATGGTAGTGGAATTTATCAGTGCTGCCTTAGATGAGTGCAAATAGAGTGTTGTGTGAATTGATGATGGTGTGATTGTTATATGAAAATAGTGTTTGTGTTACCTCGACCTTATCCGTATCCGGTAGGGGGGTACAAAATTGTATATGATTATGCCGACCATCTGGCTGAAAATCATGAAGTTACCATCTATCATGTTGTAAATCTGCCCTATTCTCGGAGTAAAAAACCATCAATACTAAAATATATCTACTTTCGGCTCAGTGGAAGTATTCACTTTGGTTGGTATACCTTTCGTAATCCCCTTCGATTAAAGCTATGCTATGATTTACCTCGAATAGAGGCTTGTGATTGTCTGATTGCGACTGCGTGGAGTACAGCGTATGTTGTTCAGGGAGTTAATGCGAAGAAAAAGTTTTATCTTATACAGGGATATGAAATATGGGGAGGAGAGGATGCTGAGAAAGTTTTTAACTCATATCATTTCGATGGGATAACTAATATTACGGTGAGCACGTTTCTTAAAGAAAAAGTTGAGGAATATGGGGGACATCGCTGTATTGTTGCATATAATGGAATAGATTTACAAAAATTTCATGTCACCCAACCGCAGAATGAGAGAACACCTAAAACTGTTTTGATGATGTATAATCGTCAATTTGAAAAAGGCGCACAAGATGGCATCACCGCATTATCCCTTGTACGTGCAGAAAATCCGGATATTGAAGTGACTTTTTTTGGCGTTGAGCCAGCTCCACAGAGTATTCCATCATGGATTCGGTATGTGTGTAATCCGTCTCCTGATGAGTTGGTAGAATTGTATAATCAACATTCAATCTTTATTAACGCAAGTCATACGGAAGGGTTTGGTTTGACCATCGCAGAAGCGATGGCTTGTGGCTGTGCAGTTGCTACAACGGATAGTGGAGGATGTAGGGATTTTGCAATTCACAATCAAACAGCATTGTTATCACCAGTGCAAGACCCTGAGCAACTTGCTGAGAATATTATGATATTGTTAAAGTCTCGTACGTATAGAGAAAAACTGGCAAAAGTCGCTTGGAAAAAGATACAAAATTTTTCCATAGAGAATGCTCGCAGATGTTTTGCAGATTGTATTTTGCGGGGGGATTACGGACGGGAGCAATCTGGTGAAAAAGAAAACAGGTAATGGTGGAAACAAGGATGGGAACAAGGAAAATTGCTAAATTTACCCTAAATGGTTACTTGAATTACGGAAACCTTCTTCAAAGTTATGCATTGCAGGAGGTTCTTAGAAGATACGCAGACATCGTGGATACCGTTTGGCATACGTCTGACAACTTTATGCCACATGTCTGGTGGAAGTGGACCTGGCGGCATCCAATTAAATATTTGTTGAATTGGAATAACTTTCGCACTGACGTATCAAGCGGTTTTTTTGGCGCGGAAATGGTTCGCCAAGGAAAGAATAAGGACTGGGCGGATCGTCACATTCAAATACGTAAGAATTTTGATGAACTTCAAGAAATCATAGATGAATATGATTTCTTCGTTGTTGGAAGTGATCAAGTCTGGAATCCCTATTTTGAAAATCTACCGGCGAATTTTCTTCAATTTGCACCTCAATCAAAGCGCATTTCTTATGCCGCAAGCATTGCCTATCCAGAGATTCCAAGAGAGAAAGAGGCGGTGTATCGATCCGGACTTTCCAGCATGCACGCCATTTCTATGCGAGAACAGGAGGGGGCAGATACGGTCAAGAAGCTCACAGGACGGGATGTTCCGGTTCATGTTGACCCAACGCTCCTATTGACGCCTGATGAGTGGCGGGAAGTTAGTCGTCAACCTGTGTGGTATCATGGTGAAGACTATCTTCTTACATATTTCCTCGGCCCAATGCCTAATATCGTGAGATGTGTCGCAGCAGAGACGGGACTGACGCTCGTCAATTTGTTGGATCGGTCGGTTTATGAGCATTATGTTACAGGCGTGGATGAGTTTCTCTGGGCAATTGAACATGCAAGGTTGGTGTATACAGATTCGTTTCACGGTACGGTATTCTCAATTCTGTTCCAACGCCCCTTTATTGTCTGTGATCGAATCGCGGCGCATCAAGGCGATGCGATTGGGGGCAAAATGTCTTCGCGAATCGATACCCTGCTTTCTTGTTTTGGACTTGAATCCAGACGCGGTACAATAGCAAATGGCTATTGTGTTTCGCATCCGATGGAATTTGACTATCCTCCGATTCAGCCTGTCCTTGACAGAGAGTGTAAACGAGCAGATGATTATCTCAGAACGGCAATGAATCTCATGTAGTAATATCTTGTTTTTGCTCGTAGAGGAGGCTTCGGCGTCAATATGAATACGGTAACTAAAACCCTTAGAACGGGACAGACAATCCCTGCCATCGGCTTTGGTACAGGGGTGGTGCGGCGTTACAGTCGAAATCTGTGGTTGCTTATAAAAACTAGAACACGCTATATTCTCAGCAGCATCAAGCATCTACGTGTTCATCCCGAGTTGGTAAGTGATCTTTATATGCCGCGCATTGTTGATCAAGCAATTCAAATGAACTATCGACTTTTTGATTGCGGGCGCATTTATGGATATTCTGAGGTCATGGTTGGTAATGGGATCTTGCGTTCAGAGAAAAGACGCGAGGATTTTTTTCTGGTAACCAAAATATCCGATATGGATGTCACACGTTCAGTAAGTCCCAATGATGTACGAGGAAACCTTGAGGATTCGCTTCGTTATTTGAAAACATCCTATGTAGATGCTTATTTGCTTCATTGGCCACACGGAGATTGGATTGACATATATCGGCAGATGGAAGTGTTGTACGAGGAAGGGCTTGCCCGTGCTATTGGTGTTTGTAACTTTACGATTTCTCACTTTGTTGAGTTGGAAAAACACGCACGTATCATGCCTATGATTTGTCAACTTGAGTTGCATCCGCTCAATACAAAGAAAGCGGTTCGTGAATACTGTAAGGAGCACGGAATCTTGGTTATGGCTCATACCCCTACAGGACGGATATGTGAAAAGATTCGTGAGAATAAGGCTTTGCAGGATTTAGCGCGTACACATAAAAAAACGATTGCACAGATTATCATACGGTGGCATTATCAGAACAATGTGATTCCGGTTATTGCGACAAAGACTACTGTCCATATGTGTGAAAACCTCGATATATTTGACTTTTCTTTGAGCGAGGAAGAGATGCAGATGGTTGAAGCGCAGAATGAAGGATATGTTATGTTGCCGGGCAATGGGATTGATGATCCAAACTATATCTATAATCTTTGACGCAAGGGAGTGCATATGAGAATCTGGTCAAAAATCACGATACTGTGGAACTTGTCTTGGACAAAGTTTATATATTATAATTTTTTCTGTACAAAAGTTGTGCGTAAAGGCAAAGGATTTCTTCTCCCTTATCCTTATTCAGTCATTGATCTGGGGAAGGGAGCACGAGTGATTCTGGGAGATGGACATTTTTTTGTGAACTGTAATAAACCCTCTGGCACAAAGGCTGAGGCTTTCCTAAAGCTCAGAGAAAATGCAACTTTGCTTGTTCATCATAAAGTAACATTAAATTATAATGCGACGATTGAAATTCATAAAGGGGCAACTGTTGAGATTGGCTCTGCTCATATCAATTCAAATGCGGTAATATTGGCAGCAGATCGAATTACAATGGGAGAAGGAATTTTGATTTCGCGCGAGGTGTTTATTTACGATGCGGATCATCATCCCATCATTAATGACGCGGGGGAACAGATCAACCCCCCGCGTCCAGTTGTTATTGGTAATCATGTATGGATTGGTTTGAAATCCACATTATTGCGCGGCTCGAAAATTGGCGATGGGGCTGTGATCGCTGCCAATTCTCTCGTCGGAGGGAAAATTAAGGCGGGGACGATGGCATCGGGAAATCCCGCCCGCTCCTACTCGGAGATCATTTGGAAAGGATGAGCTGATGAAGCCTTTTTTGACCCATGACGAGTGTATGGGATGCAAGGCGTGCGGTGACATTTGCCCCGTCGGTGCGATCTCCTTTCCTGTGGATGAAGAAGGTTTCTGGCAGATGACGATTGATGAGGAGAAATGCATTGACTGTCATCGTTGTGAAATGGTCTGCCCTGTCAAGAACTATCCGGAGAATCGTACAGAAACAAATCGCAGTGAACCATTGGTCTATAAGACATGGCACAAAGATCCCGCCATTCGCTATAACAGCACATCGGGAGGGATGTACTATGCTGCGGCAGAGGCTTTCCTTGAGCGGGGCGGGGTGCTGGTTGGCTCCGTCTATACCGAGAAGTTTGAGCGTGCCGTTCACGTTGCAGTTAAGGATCATGCGGGGCTTCAGCGTGTTATGCGCTCGAAATACTTTCAGAGTGATACTGAGGGCATCTATAAAGTTGTACGCGATCTCTTAAAAAAAGGAGAGACGGTACTGTTTTGCGGAGCCCCGTGCCAATCTGCCGCATTGCATAAGTTCATTGGAGCGAAAGATACGAATCTATTTACAATGGATTTCGTCTGTCGCGGAATCAACTCACCTCTCGCATATAGCAGCTATATGGACGAGCTGAAAGCAAAATACAAGTCAGAGCTTAAAGAAGTACGATTTAAGGATAAAAGTCGCGGCTGGACGAATCTGGGGACGCGTATTTTCTTTCAGAACGGGAAGGAGTATTATCGCAACCGATATAATGATCCGTGGGTGAACGGCTTCATTGCGGGGAACCTGTATATGCGCCCGGCATGTTTTCAATGTGCATTCAAAAAACTTCCGCGTGTCAGCGATATGTCAATTGGCGATTTTTGGGGGCTGGACTTTACACAGGAAGAGAGCAGTCAAGGCGTTTCGCTGGTATTCTCCAACAACGAGAAAGGAGATTGGCTGCTTGACATCAGCCGCCCCCGCATGTTTGTTGAGCAGAGAGCGTTGGAAGAAGCTTTGCAAGGAAATCCTGCCATCCTGCACTCTGCGGTGTACAGTGAAAATCGCAAACAGTTTTTTGCGCTTCTAAGAACTGTCGGCTTTAGCGAAGCAGTCTGGCGTACGATGGGAAGTACTGCGCGGGAACGCTGGCTTAAAGAAAAAAAGCATAAGATCAATGCATTCCTATCCAGATTCTCGATTCTGTATCGTATCAAAATGATGATCAAAGGAGGGCTTCGATGAGAGATTTTTCTCAGACGGTCAAAATGGCACGTCGCTATATAAAATCATGGAACAAAGAAGAGCATCTCGATGCGCTACGAGTTGCCGTCCTTGGATCGGCATCCATTCAGCACTATGTAATGATTCTTCGGTATCTGCTGCATGAGGAAGGTATAGAGGCGGAAGTATATGAAGGCGAATACAACGGTATTGCGATGGATGTTTTTGATTCGGATTCTGTGCTCTATCGTTTTAATCCAGAGATCGTCATTATCCTTCCGCACTATACGGATATTCATAGATATCCTGTACCGATGGATGGCAAACAAGAAACCGCAGAGCTTATGCAGGAATATGTAGAGTTCTATACAAATGCGTGGAAAATCATCGGCTCAAAATGTGATTGCCGTATCCTCCAAGCGAATTTTGTTATTCCTCCCGAGCATGTGCTTGGAAATATAGAGCGCGGGCTATTGTCATCTAAGACCAGTTTTTTGCAGCAATTGAACGAAGAACTTTATCGTGTCGCACCGGAGAATGTCACTATTGTAGATGTTGAACTGCTTGCCCAATATGTTGGTAAATATCAGTACATAGACTATTCCTCATACTTTTTGAACAAGATGCCGTGCAGCTTGGATCTTCTGCCTGAGTTCTGCAGTCTGTTTGTACGATTGATTGCAGCAATGAAAGGGCACATTCGGAAATGTCTGGTCTTGGATCTTGACAATACCCTCTGGGGCGGTGTCGTTGGGGATGATGGTTGGGACGGCATTCAACTGGATCCGAACGAGGGGACAGGCGAGGCATATCGCTACTTCCAACAATATGTATTAGCGTTGAAACAGCGTGGTGTGATTTTAGCGGTATGCAGCAAGAATGACGAGGATAAGGCGAAAGAACCGTTTGAGAATAATCCCCATATGCTGCTCAGACTTGAGGATATTTCCTGCTTTGTCGCAAACTGGGAGGATAAGGCGTCAAATTTGCAGATGATAGCCCAAAAATTAAACATTGGTGTTGATAGTCTGGTGTTTTTTGACGATAATCCCGCAGAGCGCGAGATTGTCCGCCTCCATCTTCCACAGGTTCATGTGGTGGATGTTCCCGAAGACGCTGCGCTCTATGTGGCTACATTGGATCGTGAGGCACCCTTTGAGTGGCTTCAGCTGACCAAGGAAGATCTTCTGCGCAGTGACAGCTATGTGCGCAATCAGCAGCGTGAGAATATGCAGCGCCAATTTGTGGACTACAATGCCTATTTACAGGCTCTCGAAATGAGCGGATCTGTTCATCGCGTTGGCGACAAGGAAATCCCACGATTCTCACAGCTTCTCAATAAGTCCAATCAGTTCAACTTGCGCACGCAGCGGTATACAGAAGATGAGATCTGCTCGATGCAGAAGGATAAAAATGTACGCTGTCTGTGCGGAGAGCTCTCGGATAAATTCAGTTCGTATGGGATCATCTCCTGTGTTATTCTGAAAAAGACCGAGGAACATGTTTTTATTGACTCGTGGGTCATGAGCTGTCGTGTCCTAAAACGTGGTGTTGAATATATGATGTTCCGTCAGATCATAGCGGAGAGTGAGGCTGTTGGCTGTCGTGAAATCGTGGCGGAATACATTCCAACCACCAAAAATGGAATGGTGCAAGACTTTTATGAGGGGCTTGGATTTGACCTGTGTTCGGAGCAGGATGGTGTCAAACGGTACAGATATGACCTGTCAAAGCCCTTTAACAAGGATATTTTTATTCAGATGGCATTGCCGGATAAGGAAAGGAAATGAGTAACATGACAAGGAATGAAGTACAAGATCAACTGCAGGAAATCTTCCGTGATGTATTCGATGATGAGTCCATCGAACTTACGGATGAGATGACTGCGGATGATGTGGAGGACTGGGATTCTCTTTCGCATATCACGTTGATTCATGAGATTGAGGCGGCGTTTAATATTCGGTTTACCACGAAAGAGATCATTGCGTCAAAGAATGTCGGTGAGTTTATCGACATGATCGAACGTAAACTTTCGTGAGGTGCATCATGAATCATTATACATTTGAAGATTTATATGTTGGAATGAAAGAATCCTTCACGGTTGAAATCACGGAGAAGATGCAGCGAGCCTTTACCAATATGAGCGGAGATGTCAACCCCATGCATTTAGACAAGAACGAGTGTTTGGCCGGGGGGGTACAAGGACTGCCTCGTGTACGGAATGTGTACGGCATCGTTCTATTCGACACTTGTCGGGGTCTATTTACCGGGGGAGAAATGCCTGTTTCATCGGTGTGAGGTGGAATGGCCTGCGCCGGTGTATATTGGTGATATACTGACTGTTACAGGGACAGTGAAGGAAGTCGATTCGCAGTTTCGGCGTATTGTCATCAAGGCGGAGATGCGTAATCAGGATAAAGTCAAAGTGTCTAGGGCAAAATTGACGGTTGGGGTTCGGGAGTGACGTGATGGAACGCAGTTATTTGATTACGGGTGCATCCTCTGACATCGGTGTCCATTTTTTAAGGCGTTTGGTTCAAAAATCTCAGCAGACAAATGAAAGATGTCGTGTATTTGCACAATATCGAACCTCTGACGAGCAGCTGCGGGCTGCTCTGAACGAACAGGGTCATGTAACGTTGGATTGTTATCGTTGTGATCTTTCCAACATTGACGATCTTCAAGCATGGATCGGGCACCTGCGCGAGCAGCATGTCACGCCCACCCATATTTTGCATCTTGCTGCACCACGATTTGCATATATGCGATTGAAAGAACTGAATTGGGAACGCTGTCAGCAAGGAATGGATGTTGCAGTACGATCCTTTGCATTTCTTTTGCAGGAGTTTTTGCCAAAGATGGCAAAGGTGCATTATGGGCGAATTGCAGCAATGCTGACTGCCTATACGATTGGTACCCCGCCAAAGTATATGTGTGATTATGTCACGGCGAAATATGCTTTGCTTGGATTTGTTCGAGCGGCAGCTTCTGAGTATGTCGGCAAAGGAGTGACAATCAATGCACTGTCTCCGAATATGATGGAAACGAAATTTCTGTCCAATATCGATGCACGCAGCATTGAGATGAATGCACAGGGGGCTGCGATGAGGCGAAACATATCACTGGATGAGACGTGTGCAGCGTTGGAGTATTTATTAGCAGATGAGGCGTCTTATCTGCAAGGTGTAAATTTGAATCTAAGCGGCGGAGATCGAATGTAAGAGATGGAGGCTGTGATGGCAGAAGCTGTAATGTATTTACTGGTAGGGCTTGTTCTACTATGCTTTGCGCTTTTTGTGCTGAATGCCATCTATATTCGAACACCGTATTATCAGAATCAAGTTCGTCCCATCAAAAAATTTCAAGATGGTGTTCCTGATAATCTTGATATCATGAACACGGGAAGTAATTATGCGTACTTTGCGATTGATTGGACACTTATCGATGTCGCAGGATTTAGTCTGGCATCCGGCTCGCAGTCTCTTGCGTGGGATGAACGTCTTTGGAAAAAATATCAAGGGCATGTAAAACGAGGAGGGGGTGTCCTTTTTGTTCTTGCTGACCTTGTTTTCCTTCTCTCAGAGTATCCAAGTGCCAAATCAGATCGACGCTATTATTTTTTCATGAAGCCGGAGGAAATTCCTCGCTATACATGCTGGCGAGCACTTCGCTATCGGTATTTGCCAATTATGGAAAACTGGCGAAACGTGATTCGCTGTGTCTATCATCGTGGAGAAGTGTTTGTTGAGAAGATGCCGTCCTTGGCGTATACGGAGCGAATGTCTGATGAGCGTGTTGCAGGATGGAAAAGGGAGTTTGATCTTCCGGATTTGCAACGGCGTGAATCCGCAAAACAACTTCAGGGTGTGATTGTCCAAACAACAGCACTGCTGCGACGTATGGTTGAAGAAACTCGAGCATTAGGATTTCGTCCTGTGCTGATGATTCCTCCTGTCTCTGCAGTGCTCAATCGAAAAGTTTCGTTTGAATTTGTGGATGAGGTTCTATACCGTCCGCTGCGGGAACAGTTTTCTGATGTGCCGCTTTTGGATTATATGTCCGATGAACGATTTCAAGATTATCGGCTTTACCAAAATGGTGATTTTATGAATGCAGAAGGGCGCAAGGTATTCATGCCTGTGCTGTGGCATGACATTCAGAGATGTATCGGGAAAAAAGACGTATGAATCAGAAAAGAGTAGGGGTTGTCCTTTCTTATGCCCAAATACTCACGACTATACTTGTGAATCTCATATATACGCCCATCATGCTTCGTCTTGTGGGAGCAAGCGAGTATGGGGTCTATAGTCTGAGCAGCTCAGTTATCGGCTATCTGTCATTACTTTATGCCGGTATGACCAGCACCTATTTACGCTATTCGTCGATCTATCAAAAAAAGGGGGATCAAGAGTCCGTTGCACGATTGAATGGGCTGTTTATCGTCCTTTTTTCAGCATTGGGCTGCTGTGCACTTATCTTAGGGCTTTTCTTGGCAGCGAATCTTCAACCTGTTTTGGGTAATGGCTTGACAGTCCATGAATACGAATTGGCACGTATTCTGTTTATTATCATGGCAATCAACATGGCACTACTCATGCCTAAGACGGTGTTCTCTACGCTTATCATCTCACAAGAGCGGTTTATCTTTATTAAGTCTCTGGATGTACTTCATGCACTTCTTATTCCTGTGCTTACTTTGCCAGTACTTTATTTCGGTTATGGCTCCATCGGTATGAGCTGCGTGGTACTCCTTTTAACGGGAGTCGGTCTGGCTGCAAGCATGTGGTATTGTCTTCGGAAGATGAATTGTTCGTTTTGTTTTAGAAACTTACCATTCTCGTTGTTGCCGGGCATGTTTTCTTTTTCAATCTTTATTCTCCTGCAAGGGATTATGGATCAGTTTAACTGGCATCTGGGCAAGGTGTTGCTCTCGAATTTTGCCGACAGTACGGCGATTGCCGTTTATAGCATTGGTGTGCAAATCGATATGTTGTTTATCAGCTTTGGCGTTGCTTTTTCCGGGGTGGTCGTTCCAAAGATATATCAGCTTGTGCGTGAGAATGCCAGTCAGGAACTTAGTGAACTTTGGCTTCGGGTAGGTCGGTATCAGTTTTATGTCGTGTATTTTATATGGCTCGGTTTTTTGCTTTTTGGGAAGCCGTTTATCGTTTTGTGGGCAGGAGAAAACTATCAAGATGCCTATATCGTCGCTTTGTTGCTCATGCTCCCTCTGCCAATTCATTTGTGTCAAATCCTTGCCATTGAAATTTTGCGTGCCTACAACCGTCATCGCCTGTGGACGTTGGTGCATCTTGCAGGCTCTATTATAGGTTTTCTGATTTGTATTCCCTTGACGAAAGAATATGGTATTCTAGGTGTTTCTGTAGGGACCTGCATCAATATGTGTATTCTTTTGAATCTCTATGATAATTGGTGCTTTGCGAAATATGCGCGTTTAGATATTTTTTTCTTTTTTCGAGGTTTGATAAGACTCCTTCCGGCAGCGTTGTTGTGTGCTCTTGTCGGAACAGTAATAAATGAGCTGGTTTCAATTAAGGCCTGGTTGGACTTGCTCGTCGTTGCTGTTGCCTATGCACTGGCTTATATTATTATCATGTATTTGACCGGCTTGAATGAACATGAGAAACTGTTGATGAAAAAAATCATCTTGCGGTCTAAAGCTGAGATGTGAAAGTGAGTGAAGGAAAACATGGAGAAGCATATACAGAGCTATCCGCCATTGCCCCAAAACATTGTGTTAAGATTGTTATGAGGTTGGACATAATTCATAATGAGGTGTAAGAACAGATGAATCGTTTCTTTTTTATATTTATACTATATACATCTGTCATTTGGGGCATTGATTTGATTGCCACTTTTTCCAATGTACCAATCCTCACCGCAGTCATAATTGTCATGACCGTAGTGGGCGCAGGATGCTTTTTTTTGCGAGGAAAAGTATCTTTTTCCGTAAACTTGCTTACAAAGTGGGATGCAGCGGCCTTCCTTCTGTTTTCTGTTGTCTATTTTATGCACAGCCCTATTCCGGACAACGGATGGGACGTCATTAGCTATCATATTTTGCATCAGCAGGTATTGCCATGGAGTCAGGTGGAAGAGTCTTTTTTCCCAAGCACAATGCTTCATTCTTATCTTTTTCCTTTAGGAGATCGTCTATCCTACCCTTTTTACTATTTTTTTGGTTTCCGTATGGGAACTGTTCTGAATTTGTTTGTTTCGTGGGTGATTTATGTTCAGATTCGTCAAATTCTCATTGTATTATGGGAAGATGGGGAGAGAAGATCTTGTCTCTTATCCTCATTTTCGATCTGTGTCATTATGTCCATCAATGTACTTTCTCAGCTGCATACTTATTATGTTGATATAAGGACGATTCCGATTCTTCTTTTTTTCTTGTATGAATTTATCAATTCTAATTCTGTAAAAAATAAAAAGATGCTGTTATTCATGGCATGGTGTGTTGGCATAGAAATTTGTTTTAAGATGAGTGCCGGGATACCTCTTCTCTTGTGTGTGTGTTATTTTCTTTTTTCATCGAGAAAGAACGTTTCTGTTTTGTTGTTGAGTGGTGGCATTATCGTGGCACTGTTGCCGCTAATTCCTTATGGATATGTTAACCTTAGTGAAACACAATCGCCGATTTTTCCCTACATGAACCAGATTTTTCAGTCGCCATTGCTATTACATAACGAGGATTCACAGAATATCTTGGGTGATATTCTGTTTTTGGGACCACAGAATTTGTTTCAGGCACTTATATGGCCTTTTCATGAAATTGTCCAAGCAAAGCCTTTTGGCATCGCTCGGAGTGAGGCCTTGTTGGTGATCCTTGGAATGGGGGCGGCTGTTTTATTGTGGAAAATGAGGGAGGGGCTCTCGAATTATAAGAAAGTAATTACACTATATATGACATTTTATCTTTTGGGTGCAACAGTTTATCATGGGTTCATGCGATATAATCCTGGTTTGGATGTCATTTCTGCTATTTTATGTGGCTCCGTCGGAATTGTTTTATTCAGGCAGGCAGGGATGCAAAAATATATTGGCGTTGTATTTCTTCTTGTCCTTCTTTTGCAGCCAATGCTTTTCTTGAAAAGGGAACTTGGAGGAGCAGGTAAGGCATTTTATCAAGACTGGAAGAATCAAAGCGGAAATATAGAAATGCTTTTTCATGATCATGATAAGGAATATGTATTTGCGGAAAAGGTGAATGCGTGGCTTGTGATGGGGTCTCAGCCTACGGCAGGATACGACTATTTACTAAAAAAAACAGTTCCGATTATTGCTCTTGATGGATATGCGCCCATGTATATTGATGTGAATGGAGACTATGAAAATCCTGTTGCCCATGAACTTTATGAGCGGCATATGCAGCGATGGCTGGGAAATGGTATGTATATTCTCCTTCAGACCGAATCTACGCGACCGACTTTCTTAAAGGATGACATTCACCAAAAAACTTTGATGGGAGAACTTGTGCAGGTTCTCCTGCAGCGCGGTGTTCGACTGCAGAACTACGAGCAGATCCGTCCGAACTTTATTCGTGTGAACCAAAATATAACGATGGCAGAGGCTGTGCCTGC
>ERZ773063.804-NODE-804-length-19625-cov-5.348697_pt1 | contig 19625 bp, 20 predicted proteins | sample MGYA00580625_ERZ773063 | MGnify/ENA primary metagenome ERZ773063 (study PRJEB29015, sample SAMEA2738022) | human oral metagenome | biome: human oral; feature: human-associated habitat; material: dental | place: China | collected 2042 ... | reverse complement strand
AGATATACAAAAGCTGGATGATGTCCTGCAAATGCTCTGCGCGGAAAAACAACTCTCTGAAAGGTATCGGGATCATGCGCTCGTTGGTGATTACATTGGTTTTCGCGAATGCCACATCATGCCGGACTGGCTACTCATATATGCCATCGACAAAGGAAAACTGATTCTGACCGCTTCCCGCACAGGTTCACATAGCGATCTCTTCTAGCCGATTCATTGGAGTCGGCTTTTTATTTTGGTATTCTCCGCCGATGAATCCGCTCATGACAAGACACGCAGAGCGACATCAGATTCTCCGTATCATGCGTGCCACCGTCCGAGAGAGGCCTGATGTGATGCACAAGCGTCGCGAGAACGTATCTGCCCCGCTCCTTGCAGCACTCGCAGAGCGGATGCCCCGCCAAGTGCCGGTCACGGATACGTCTCCACACGCTGCCGTATCTCTCGTGCTGATCGTAGCCACGAGCGAAGCGGTCATAGTGTCGTTGCATGACTTTCTCGTGCGTATCACAGTAGCAGCTCTTTCTTTCCGTAAGGTTCGGACAGCCTGTCATGCGGCAGGGTCGCTTCGGCTTTCTTGGCATTGCACTTCTCCATCAAAAAAGCCCTCACGGAGAATTACTTCTCCGAGAAGGCTGATTCCATATCCTATTCTTGCTGAGTGTATCATATCACATTGGTCATACTGACATCAACCTGACATTTACTGACATTTTGTGACATTTTTCCGCTTTTTGACATTTCATGACATTCCCTGACATTTCATGACATTTCCTGCTCTTCACGAAGGAACGACCACATTTTGCAAACCGCGCTCATGGATGCGGTATATCTGCCGCTCCCCGACTGCCATACGCCTGGCAATCTCCGTGACCGTGTGATACCCCATGTAGCGCATCTCCAAGACCAGCCGCTCATCCATATCATCCACAGCCTGTATCACGCCATAGATCTCGGCGCGGAGACTTACCAAGCGGTCAATCTCCCGATCAATCTCCTCCTCCTGTTCCACCAGTTTCACCACCACATCGGAAAGCTTGTGCGGATTCTTCGTAGCACTCCCCGGCATATCGCTAAGAACGGTGGTGGTCTTGGTGGCCATGCTGCGCAGTCTCACGGACTGTTCCAGCATGCTGTCTATTTTTCTGTCAATCTTGAATGCCTGGCTCAGATATTCCTTAGCGGTCATCATGATCAGCCCTTCTTTTCGTAGCGGGAGCAGGACGGCTTCCAAATGTCGCCACCTGTATATCCTACGGGAGCAATCTGCCCCGTCTCCTGCACACAATCGTTGCAGTTCCAGCACGCAAGGCGATGAGCGCACGCCTTGCAGATACATTTTTTGCAAGCGGTGTGCGTTCCACAGCAGTCATGGGGCATGACTTCCTCGGCATCAAATTCCTCCGTGCCTTCCCAAATTGCCAGCCGATGATCGACGGCGTACAGATATTCCTCCATGCAGCCGTTGCTCTCCTTCCAGTTGTCTGCCATGATCACACCATCACATTTGCCGAGAAGCATTTTGCACTGCTCCAAGACCGTATCGTAGGGAATCTTGGCGGCCTTCAAGTGCCGCATGGCATCCAGCGGATTGACGAACAGGATATGCGGGTATTTCCTTGCGAGCTCTGCCACAATCGCCGCTGCGCCTTTGCGGTTCTCTTTTTCAGCCCCCGTGTAGGGATGGGAAATATAAATCATGTTCATAGCGATCTGCTCCTTTCTTACTTGCAGTGCCTCAGTGCGTCTCTTGCTGTAGGGTCGCTGTAGCCTGCCCTATTGCGGTTCGATGCGCACTGAATCCCCAGCTGCTTGATCTCAATGTGGATCCCCGGTGCTGCCGCCCACTGCTTTTCCACGATCTCACGCGCCACTTGGGCATCGTCCTTCCAGTAGCCGCACCTAGTCATGCAGTCCTTGAGCATTTTCTGCAGATTGTCGGTGTCCGGGCGGGTCGTGCGCCACTCGCCGCTTTTATGGGACTTGCCCACCGGGAAAAGCCATGTGGTGCGAAGCTCCAAGGCTCCCTCCATCGGCACTATCGGACGGTGTTTCCCCAGGTGTGCGGTTAGAAGCACCTTTGCCTTCTTTAGAGGAGCCGGGTCGTAAAATATCGGTCTGCCACCCACGATCCGCACGGACTTCTCCTGCGCGGTCGCCGTAGGAGGATTGATGTCGAGGAAAAATCTCATATTCTGTATGCTCCTTATTGAAAATTTCTTTCGATTGTGTTTTCATTTCGGTCAAAGGTTTCGTCACTGTCATCCCGTGTGGGGGAGGGCAGGCTACTGCAGCCCTCCCCACACTGGTGACAGCAGGGACAGACACTCTTTATTTATAAGCCTTTGTCCCTGAGAGTTTTCCAATAGGCAATTTATCCTTTGTCCGCCTCATCCTTGCCCATAGGTTTTTTCTCCCTTTGTCCCTGCGTATTCTTCTTCCCCACCACGCCGTTTTCAATCCAGTAACTTTCGCTGAATTCGGCAAGATAACGGCGAATGGTTTTCTCGTTGAGTTCTGTGTACTCCACAATGTCCTTGATTTTCACGGGAGGATTGATGGAGCAAATGTCGTAAGCCGTGTCCAGGGCGACCTTGCGTTCCTCGACGGTCGTCCGCTTGCTGCTGCGGGAGAGGTTCGCTGCCATACTTCCTATGGCGGGAATGCTGCCCAATTCGTCGCTGTTATCAATGCGATGCACGGGATGCTCGAACCAAAAGTTTACCGGCTCTATATTGGCAAATTCACGGAGATTGGATTCCAGTCGCCAAGCCGTAGCGTGACCGTCACGCAGGTTGTTCTTGATGTCTTCCGTGAGTTCCAACTGGATCATGTCAAGCTGGGCATCGGGGTCGCGGGCAAATACGCCGGAGCCGGAAGCCCTGTCCATTGCCCGCTTGTTCCCCTGTGCTCCCTTGCTATGGTGATGGCAATAAATCGCAGAGCAGCCGGTCTCCGTGCAAATCTTGTCAAACTGGTTGCAGAACTGCCCCATTTCGGATGCGTTGTTTTCATCTCCCGTGATAACCTTGTAGATGGGGTCAATAACAATGGCATCCAAATGCTGATCGCGCACCCGGCGGATGAGTTTCGGCACAAGTTGGTCTAATGGCACGGCGTGACCTCTCAAGTTCCACACGATGATGTTCTCTGAGCCATTCATGGGAAGCCCCAATGCCTCGTAAATCTTGAGGAATCGGGTGATACAGCTTGCCGGGTCAATCTCCAAATTGACATACAGCACACGTCCCTTGCGGCAGGGAAATCCGAGCCACTTCGTTCCTTCGGCGATGGAGACGCAAAGCTCCATCAGAAGGAAGGACTTCCCTGCTTTGGAAGAGCCGGAAATAATCATCTTGTGTCCACGGCGCAGGATTCCCTTTATAATCTCCTCCGGCAGTTTCGGCGGATTATCCTTGTACTTGGCGAGAGATTCCAATGGAGGCAGTTCATCTGTCACTCCTTCCACGAAATCCATCCACTCCGTCCATGACTTCCTGCCGATATTCGCAACGACAAGATACTGGCGGTTGCCGCTTCTCGTAAGCCCCGGCATGCGGGAAAGCCGTGAGGGATTACGGTTCTGCTTGTCGATGGGCACGCCCTGCTTTTCCATGAAGTCATAGAGGAACTCCACACGCTTTCGGTATTCCTCATAATCGGCAGCATCCACACGCACTATGGCATGAAGGCTCTTGCCGCCGCTATGCACCAGAGCCGCGATAGGAAGTTCCAGCTTACGGAAGAGGATGTCCTGCTCGGCGATGGGAAGTGTGTCGGATTCCACCAGCGCATACTTGAACTTGGTGACGTTCTCGTTTTTCACACCTTCGCCGTCCAGCGGATTGAACCGAATCCAGCCGCCTGCTTCGGGTTTCCAGTCGCCCACGGTCGCTCCAATGTCATCGGCGTGCTTCTTGAGGGATGCGATCAGCTCCCCTGCCGTGCGGTCGTACACTCCCTTGCTGGGCAGCCACTTGCCCTCGCCATCCTGCCACACGTCGCCTGTGACATATCCCACACGGTCAGCCGGATCGAACAGCCGGGAGAGATAGTCGATCAAGTCCTGCACGGGATTCCACGCATCGGGAGGAGCGAATCCGTTGAAGCCGTCGTTGCCGTCGTATTCGATGGTATCGTCCCACGCCATGCAGCCGTCCTCTCCGGCATAAGGAATCCAGCCGCGCTCTTTTGCCAGCTGCACAATCGTGCCGCCCTTAACAGGCGTGGTCGTGCCGTTAAAGCCCGCCCATTTCTTCTCGCATTCGCCGGGATGGTAACGCTTGTCACTCCTGCTCCAATCATCCCAGATGGAGCAGGGATAACCTTCCTCCTTGAGCGCCATACCTACCGAGATCCATGTGGCACGATCTACCTCTCCAACATTGATGTACTTCAAAGCCGACAAGATATTCTTATCCATGAAAAATCACGTCCTTTCACGGTGTATATACGGACGGCGTCATCCCCTGCGGGACGCGCCAATGATTCATAGCCAAGCGGGAAATCAGAGCACTGGCAGCCTCAAACTGCCATGTACCTACGCGCCGAAAGCCGTAACGCTCCAAGCAGCGGATCTGTTTGGGGGTGGCGAGTCCTTCCTCCTGCCGCCGTTTCAGACGGTCGATGAGGAGCGAGGCAAGCCCGGCGTTTCCCACGGTGTCGGGCAGGATGCCGCGATTCTCAAGGAAAGCAAGCTGCTTTTCAGACGGCGGTCCCATTTCCCAAGGAAAGGTCGGCGCGTAGCTTGTGAGATCCTCGGCGGCGATGGAGAGCGCATACTGGATCGGGTCTACCAGCTTTTTCTTCTTGCTCCGCATCGCGGCAAGCTCCCTCGCCAATGCTTCCTCGCGTTCACGCAGCACGTCCCGCTCTGCGTCCTCCTCGGCTTCGAGGATGTCCACTTCCTCGTCATTTCGGATATTTTCATCCATCATTGCGGCGATGTTCGCGTCCTTGGCAATGAGAGCCGATGGTCTGCAGAGATCGTGACGCTCCGTCAGCCAGAGAAAGTCCAACAGGAGCAAGTTCTCCTTGCCCGGAAAGAGCCGCATGCCGCGTCCCACCATCTGCTGATAGAGGCTCCGCACTTTGGTGGGGCGCAAAATTACGATGCAGTCCACAGCGGGACAGTCCCAACCTTCTGTAAGGAGCATGGAGTTGCACAGCACGTCATACATGCCATTCTCGAACTCTGCAAGGATTTTCGAGCGATCATCGCTCATACCGTTGACTTCCGCAGCCCTCAGACCGACATCATTCAGCATTCGGCAGAATTTCTGCGAGGTGGCGATGAGTGGCAGGAACACCACGGCCTTTCTGCCCCTGCAGTAACGCGCCATTTCGTTTGCGATCTGGTGAAGATACGGCTCCAACGCGCAGCCGATGTCCGCTGCGCTGTAATCCCCGCCGGAGATACTCGCCTTGCTGATATCCAACTGCAGGGGAATCATCCGTGCCTTGACGGGAGATAGATACCCTTCCCGGATGGCGCGGCTCATGGAATACTCGTAAGCCTCTGAATCAAAAAACGTGCCGAGCGTCTGCTTGTCGCCACGGTCGGGTGTTGCCGTTACGCCGAGGACATTTGCCTTTGGGAAATACGAAAGTACACGCTGATAGCTCTCCGAGAGTGCGTGGTGTGCCTCATCCACGATGATGTCCTGAAAATAATCCTGCGGGAACATCGAGAGCCGCTTTTCTTGGCAAAGAGACTGCACCGAACCCACCGTCACAGGAAAGAAGCTGCCGAGGCTGTGGTTCTCCCCCTGCTCAAAGGCAGCGTCAAGTCCTGTGAGCATCTTCAGCTTGTCGGCAGCCTGATAGAGAAGCTCCCCGCGATGCGCCATGATGAGGACACGATGGTCTTTCTTTACTTGCTCCTGCGTAATCGCGGAAAACACGATCGTTTTGCCGCAATTATGTGTAATGGTGAAATCCGACAGCAGATAGCGGTTGTCTCCGTCCACGGTAAAGCCGTAGTATTCTCCGCAGCCTGCCGGCTCCGCATGAAACCCTGTCCGCAGGACGGATTTTTTCTGCTGACGCTTGTCGGCAATCTTCCGTTTCACACGACAAGGGATGATGGAGCAATCTCCGCTGATGGAGACGCGGTAATACACGCCCTTAACGTCCCGATACCCCTTGATGCAGGGCTTCACCGATGCCCTGAGTCCTGCGGAGCGGCAGAGAAACGCCACATCATCTGCCAGCCTTCTTGATTTGGAAATGTAGTCGTAGCCTTTACATGTGCAGTGACCATCGGTATCCAGGAGACCTGCGAGAATTTCAAGCCGCTTCGCAAGATTGGTGTATTTATATGCGTCCGGCACGAACTTATCTCCGGCGCGACCTCCGTAAAGCCTTAAACGGCGTAATGCCTTGATCAACCGATTGCTCCTGCGTCCCCTGTCGGAAACGAGAAAGTATGTGGTGGCCTTGCCTGCCGGCTCTGTCCGAATACGCAGATTCCAGAGTTCCGCCTGCTGAAAGATCACGCACCTGATTTCCTTGTCCGACGTCGTCACGCTGACACCGTGAACGATGCACCCGTCCCCGATAATCACACCGAGAAAATATGGGTCGATTTCCATTCGCGCATTCCTGTGGGCAGGGAACGATTGGATTGCCTCGGAGCGAATCAGCTTGTGCAGATGCTTCTTGCGTTCTGACCAGCGAAGCCATTCGGTTACGGTAACATCCACCAATTCCCCGGCATGACACTGAGAAGGATATTGCGGATTGCTGCATTCCCTTGTGCGAATGAGCGTCAGTGTGTGGTCTTTGGTAACGGTGAACGGCTCGCCCTTGATGGGGACAATCCGATACATCAAAGACTCCCCGCGATGGAGAAGCAGCACATTGCGCTTCTTCCCATCCGCTCCGATGAGTTGATCCCCTATCTGTACATCTTCCACTTTTTTGCTGCGGCCATCGGCGAGGAGCACTTTCTCTCCCTTGGCATGGCATCCCGTCGGCAGGACAAGGAGCGTCTTGCGACGCCCCTCGCTCCACGCGGACAGGATTGCCTGTTTCGCCTCGGCCTGATACGGTCTAAGCTCCACTTGCTTGTCCTCCCATCAGAACGGGATGTCTGCAGAGCTAACGGGAATCCCGCCGAAGTCCGCAGAGCCCTCGACCGGAAAGAACTTCTCGTCATAATCGTAGAAGCGATCCACATCGTTGGCCTGTCTCTCGTTCCCGTCCCGGTCGGTATATTTGCGGGGCTTAAAATGCGCCCGTCCCTTGGCTCCCACGAGATTGTTCCAGTCCATGACCAGCCGCTCGCCGTGCTTCTTCCTGCCGATGCAGCGAAAGAACGCTGAGATGCGCCACTCCACGAGGCGGTTCAAAATGAGGTCGGTGCGGACACTGGCGACACCCTGCTTCGTTTCTACCTGCAGGGTAAGCGTTGCCTTGTTGCAGGCCTGCATCTTGGCACTCCCCGGAAAACGCCCGCGCTCAAAAGCGGACACTACGAAGTTGTAATCCCCTTCGGGCAGGATGATGAACTCCTGACCATCGCTTTCAATGGTGTCATCCCAATCCATGCCCACGTTGTTGTTGACAAAATCTGCCATGATGTATTTCCTCCCTTAGCCTTTCGCCTGACGATTCTGCTGAATGATGTCAAAAATCTGATCCCAGTAGCGGATGATGTAGCCGTACAAGAACTCCTCGGGATAGTCGTCAATCGGCGTTTCCAAGGTGTATTTCCCACGAGCGGCCACCACTTGTCGGACTTCCTCCTCGGTTACGCCTTTCTTCTGCAAAATGCTGCGGAACACATCGACCGCGCTTTTATCCTCCGGCAGATTCTGCGACTGTGGTGCCGGTGTCCCTTGTGCCGCCGTCTGCGTAACGGGAGTGGATGCCGGAATCTCCTCCGATGAGAAGATGTGAGCGATATGCCTGTAGTCAAGCTCCAAGACTTCCGGCAGCGGCACACGGCTCTTTGCGTCCCATGCGGGATGGTGGGACGTGTACATGACACGCTTGCCGCCCCGCGCCTTCTGCGTGTTGTTCTCCGAGGTGACCACAAAGGTCTGATAGTTGCAAAAGAGCAGGATATCGCACCATTCCTTGAGGAGCGGCGCTACTTGCTTGCTGAGTTTCATTTCCCAGCGGTCGTATGCGCCCATCTCGTCCGGCTGCTCGAACTTCCGCATCTTGGCGTGTGCCGTGACCACCACATGAATCCCAGAAGCCAGTACCGTATCAAACGCGCCGAGAAGCCTTGCAAATTCCTCGCCTAGGTAGGTATAGCCCTTGCCGTAGCCGAAGGACTCGATGGAGTTCTGCTTGTACTTCGTGCAGAGGTAGCTGACGATGAGCTGCTCTGCCCAATCAGCGGTATCCAGCACCAGCGTCCTGCACACATCCTTTGTGGCTGCCACCTCCTTGACCACGGAGAGCATTTCCTCCCACGACTGCGGTTTCTCGATACGCCGCACATCCATGTGTGCTGTGCCGCCCTCGGTGTCGATGAAGAGCGGATCTGGGAACTTGGCGGCAAGACCAGACTTTCCGATGCCCTCAGAACCGTAGATGACCACCTTTTGGGCGCGGTCAATTTTCCCTTTCGTGATACTCAGCATGATGAATCTCCTTCCTATTTGATCCGAAGGCTCCGTCCTCTCGCCTCCAAGTGGGCGCCGGGAACTTCCTCGCCGCCGTTCAGAGCTTCATAGAGTGCCTCGCGGTTCACGTCCTTATGCTCCGGCACGGTGATGAGGTAGGCATCCGGAATAAGTGCGGCATCGTCAATCTTGAGCGGCTGTCTGCCGCCGTTCTTCTGAACGCTCATGACACCGTACCTCGTGGGAACTTTGGTTTTCCCCATCGCATCGAGGTTCTGCCGGTACCACTCCTTGATACGTTTGATGCGGTTCTCTAATATCTGCCGCTGCGCTTCAAAGCGTTTCTCTTCCTTGCTGTATGCCTCCGCATACGCTTCCAGCGATTTGATGAGCGCGATGCCGCCCGCGCATTTCTCCTCAAGGGCGCACTCGATGGACTGAAGCCCCTCTTCCAAGAGCTGCAGATCCATCGACTCGTCCAAGACGAGATCGAAGAGTGCGTTGAAACCTGCAGCAAGCTCATAAAGCGGTCGCGCTGCCATATCTGTCCTCCTTTCCCTTCTCAAAGATGGCCACCTCGTCCACGGAATCTCCCGGCACGATCACCGTGAGCTTCACGGGACTGCCAAGGAGGAAGCGGAGCAGACGCTCCCGCATCGTCAGCCGGCGGCAGGCCATGATTCCGCCGCTCAGGCGCTCCCTGGATACCTTGATGTTGAGTGTGTGATTCATCTTGATTCATCCTTTCCGAAGGGCGGTTTGATGTTACCCTTCAGCTAAGAGCCACGAGAAATGCAAAACTTCATGGTTTTTCAAAAGAATTTTTTCCCATCGGGCAAAAATTTCCTGAGCCGCTGATAGATGCGCTTCATCCGCTCCGATATGGTGCTTTCCAATACGCCCTCCTGACGCGCAATCTCTGCCTGACGCACGCCTTCCCAAAACACGCGCCGCAGAAGTTCCCGCTGCTGCGGACGAAGCTGCGCAATGGCGTGATGCAGCTCCGAATAATCCGCGCCGAGCAGCGCCGTCGGCACATCGGGCATGGCAGTTTCCGTCCTGCGGTCAAGAGCGTCAGCAGACAAGTGGACATGACGGCGCGTCTCGGTCCGGTTCCTGCGGAATGTCGGGGCATTGACCTCGGCATCCAGAATCTCCTGCACCGTGCGTCGCTGAACTGCGTTCTTGTCCTCTGCGGCATCCAGCCTCTCCTGATAGTCCGCCTCTACCATGACGGTGCATTCCTCATCGGGAACGTCCAAAACAGTCGGATGGAGCTTGTCTTCGTAATACAGAGCAATTTTCATGGTCGTGTCCTTTCCGCCTTGGATGCGGGCGGCAGGAACACAAAAGGCCGATGCACGCGATGTACACCGGCCTCTTTCGCCTGAAAATGGGCGCAAAAGTCACGGTGGAAACACCGAAGTGCCAATACTGCTCGCGCAGTTCGTCTCTTCGTGTGTTCCCGCCGCCTGATGGCCATCTCAAGGCATTGAGAAATTTATAAGATTTACGATTACGGCTTGTGAATGTTCACATTCACATAAATTCCATTAACAAAAATGTAGATTTTTCCCCCTCACTGCTGATATAATAGAAACTGTGTTTTATGTGCGATGATATTCTCTCACCATCCGGGTAAAGCATACCAAATCCGCTCCCTCAAAAATTGGACTCCGGTGGACGGGAGCGGACAGACTCTGTCCACTTTTCGCGAAGGGGGAGTTTTGTGTTAACCATCAGTCTGTTTTTACAGATCATGAGAAAGTACGTTGGTGCGGAGAACAAATCGATACCGAGTTTCTGCACCTACTTCTTCGCTCTCTTTATGAAGGAACCGATCTCTTCTCGCGAGGTTGGTCTGGACGATGATGACAAGTACTACCCTTTCGGCAAGGAATCTGAGAAAAGTGCCGCCTACAAAATGTACAAGGGAAAGAGAGACATCCCGGAATCTGTCCTGCGGGCGGTTCATGCCAATCTTGACAAGAGCCGCTTCTTGGAGGCAGCTGCGGATATCCCCTTCGATGCCCGCAAAAATCTGTGCACCGACCTCTCTCAATACGGGGTAGATTGCACTACAGACAATGTGGACGAGACGTGCGCCGAGATTTTCTGTAGCATCATCAAAGCGGAACTGCAAAAACTCCCCGGCGCCCAAATTGATCTCTTTGAAGGAAGGAATGAAGTCGGCGAGGTTGTTCCCGCCGTGCCGATTCACCCCTCCCGATTTGCGAATGGCTCGGTCTATCTGCTCAGCGGCGAGATCATCAAACTGCATCCTGCCCTAATGCCTCACGAGGACATCAACGACGCCACGCTCCCGTATATCAATGCACTCTGCGAGGTGTATTCGGAGCGTCTCGAAAGAGAAGTCACCCCCGATACCGCAGGAGAATTGCCGGAGAATCTGCAGCAGCATTTAAAGCGGCAGAGAGAGGCATATTTCGATGCCAAAAGCATCCAGCACAGCGTAAGGGATGCCTTCGTAGACGGAGAGCAACAATTTGACGCACTGAAGGATGACGCCTATGACGGCATCGAGATGGTGTACTTTGATGAGGATCACGAGACGGGCTACGTCCGTCTGCAGGAAGTGTTGAAGAAAATCACCAGCACAGAACTTGCCAAGTCGAACCTCATCAATATCAAGGGCTTCATCTCGAACAGAACACGGAAGGGCATCTGCCATATCTTGGTAGATGACGAGCGAATCAAATCATGGGTGAACACCGATGCCTAAACTGTTCAATACGTCCTTTGAGGTGTCACTTCGCATTTTGCTCATCCTCTCTGCCGTAAAGCCGCGTTCCATAACGATTGACCGTATTGCGGCGTATGATCTCATGGCAGTCTATGGACGGGATTTCGGTATGGCAGAACAAAACCTGCATGGCGAAAACCAGTTCAGCTTCAGCGAATTCTCCGCCAAACGGGAGCAATTGAACGGTGCATTGAAATCCCTCCTGCTGGACGGCTTTGCTACCGTAGAGCATTCCCCCAGAGGATTCTTGTTCGGACTGAATGAGCGCGGCCGTGAGTTCGTGAAATCCATGCAGTCCGAATACGCTGCAGCATATATGGAGACAGTAAAAAAGACACACCGGATGCTTGGAAAAACATCCGATGCGTCTTTGCTTTCAAAGATTACGCGGCAGGCGATGGACGCGCTAAAGAGGAGATAAATGGATGGCCGGAATATATTTCAGCCGTGTCACGGCGAGAGGCATAGGCAAGCGCGACTCTTTCGTGGATTTCACCCCCGGTCTGAACATCATCTGCGGGCGGTCGAATACCGGGAAGACTGCCGTTGCGCGGTGCATTGATTTTGCGCTTGGCAAAATGGGCGACTTCCCCATAGACGAGACTTTTGGTTATGACGAAGTGGAACTTCTGGTGCAGGCTGCCGATGGCACGATCAGCATCACGCGTAAATTTCACAAGGATCAAGTGGACGTGATAACCAACATCCCCGGCATGATGAGTGACAAATACAATCTGAAATACAGTCAGAGTCAAAGAAACGGCTTGCCTGTGCTGAGTGACCTGCTTTTGAGCGCAATGGGGATTCCCGTCCCCTGCATGGTGATCAAGAATATCGATTTCAAGCGGGTGCCACTGACACTCCGAACCTTCCTCCACATACTGCTCTTTCTCAACAATGACATCGGCAAGGTAGAATCCGTGTTGGAGCCGAAGGAAAGCATTCAAAAGACCGTCTTTCTCTCTTCCCTTCTGTTTTTGATGACCGGCTCCAATTTTCCCGAGCACGATGAGCAGACCAAGAAGGAAATCCGCATCGCAGAGCGAAATGCCATTTTAAGGTATGTGAACACGCAGATCAACAACATCTCTGAGAAGAAGAAGGTGCTGCAAAAACAGATGACGGCGTTTCAGGGCATTGATGTGGAGCAGCAGATGACCGCCCTCATTGCAGGGATTGAGCAGACGGAATCTGCGATCTCTGCAACTCTCTCCCGCCGACAGGAACTGGTGCAGGAAATCAGCGAACTGCAGGAGAAAATGACCGAGGCGGAACTGATGAAGTCCCGGTACACGGCCCTCAAGAGCCAGTACACAGCCGACATCAAGCGGCTGACCTTCATTGCCGATGGCGAGATGGGACGGAACGCTCACGATAAGAACACCGTCTGTCCCTTCTGTGAGAGTCATTTCACGCCCAAGGATGATGAAACCTACATCGACTCTGCCCGTGGAGAACTGTCCCGCATCGTGGCTCAGATGAATGATCTGACGAAAGCGGAACAATCCCTCGCCGAGGAAATGAGGTGGATGTCAGAAGAGATGGCAAAACTCGGTGCCGAGAAGGACAGCATCGAAAGCCACATTCAGCAGGAGCTGCGTCCTAAAGCAGAGGCGATGCGCAAATCACTCGCAGACTACAAAAGTTTCCTGCAATTAAAGCGCGAGATGAGCGTAATCGACGATTTTGCAGTCGGCTGGGAGGCAGATTTAAGGAATCCTCCGGTCGAGCCGGAATCTGCGTTGCAATATCATCCCAGAGAGCATTTTGACGACGATTTCAAAAGACTCATCAACCAATATTACAAGGACATCCTTCGTGAATGCAATTATTCGACAGAGCCTATTGTTGCCAATTTCAACATCTCCGATTTTGATATAGAGATTAACGGGCATAAAAAATCTACCCATGAAGGGCAAGGATATACGTCCTTTGTCAACAGCGTAACTGCACTCACCTTCCGTCACTATCTTGCCCACCATGGCAAGTATTACCCGGGCTTCCTCATCATTGACACGCCCCTTCTTGGTCTTGACCAAGGCGTAGCGGATTCTGCGCCGGAAAGTATGTGTTCCGGACTCTTCCGCTATTTCATGAACCACCAAGAGGAGGGACAGCTGATTATCATTGAGAACTCCAAGAACCTGCCGGATTTGGACTACGAGGCAGCAGGTGCCAATGTCATCACCTTCACCAAGGGACTGACGGAAGGCCGTCCCGGTTTTCTTCATGGCGTAGAGTAAGCGGAGACGGATATGCGAATAACTTATAACAGGCTGTGGAAGCTCCTGATCGACAAAGGCATGAATCGGCAGGATCTCAGGCGCATAACGGGCATCAGCCCCGCCTCCATCGCCAAGCTGGGCAAAGGCGAGAATATAACCACAGACATTCTTCTGAAGATATGTGTGGCGCTCGATTGCAATATTGAAGATATTATGGAGTCCGTGAAGGAGTAGGCTCATGCAGGATTTGATTGCCCTCGATATGAACACGCCCTCCGTCCAATATCTGTGCCGAAAGGATAAGCGGCTGGCCAAGGTCATATCGATGGTCGGCACTATCACCTACGCACCTTACACAGAAGGCTATCCGTTCTTGGTGCATGAGATTATCGAGCAGATGCTTTCCATCAAGGCCAGTCAGAAGATATACGCACGCTTGGAGGAGTTGTGCGATGGAGATATTTCCCCCAATAAAATAGCGATGCTTTCGGATGAGGAAATCGGATCTATTGGCACATCGAAACCGAAAGTGTCCTATATTCGAAATCTCACCAATGCTATCATCGATGGAGATGTAAACCTTGATGATTTAGCATATAAATCCGATTCCGAGGTTATGACTGCGCTCACAAAAATCCATGGCATCGGAAGCTGGACGGCAAAGATGTATCTGATTTTCGTTCTGAATCGCCCGAATGTCCTCCCCTTTGAAGATGGCGCATTTTTGCAAGTCTATCGGTGGATGTACAAAACGGATGATACCAGCCGAAAATCCGTTGAGCAGAAATGCCAGAAATGGAAGCCGTATTCGGCCATTGCGGCAAGATTCCTCTATCGGGCTTTGGATGCTGGGATTACTAAGTCAGAGTTTCATTTGTTTAAATAGAAGGAGGAAAACATGGCAAAAAAGAAGAGGAAAAAAGCAAATATTGAGGCCAATGAGGCCTTTTTGCAATATGAAGAAGAAATCGCTAATCATCCTTCATATTCGGGGATGCCAGATTTAAGGCACGAGGATGGCACGATTCAATGGGAAGCCCCATCAAATCGTGGGAAGGGTGCATTTCAATTTTCCCATGATAAACGCTACAAATGGTGGGAAGCTAAAGCTAAAGAAATTGGGATTAGTACAGATGAAGATAAATGGATTAGCAAAGTAGCTAAAAAAATTCACCCTACGAAACTTCATCCGTGCAAAGTTTGTGGTCGTGTGATGGATATTCGATATTGCTACTTATCTTCCAATTTTATTAAGCGTGTGCAAAAACTTACATTCTACAAAAATGATATAGAAATGAACGAGCTTACCCACATCATTGATTTTATTTCAACATTTGTCGATTTGTATGGAGATGACGCTTTTGGCGCACTCCCCAAACTCTTAAAATGCTCACAAATTAGTGAGATTCCCTTCATTGAGCATGATCTTGTTGCTTGGATGTCTTGGATTGAAGGAAAATATATTCCCTTAGAGCCGAGTATGTTGGGACCAGGTTCTATGGCCAATCCGCCCGACCGTTTGGATGGCTTTCATACATACAATCGGTGTTGCCGACCTTCTACCGATAAAGGTCGCTCCAAAGAAAACCTTGCCTCTTACTCAACGGACAGAAGAGCGTTTGAAAATTGGAGCGATGGAAACTGGATAACAGCAAACAAATTGATGGGCTACATAAATTCAAACTCGGCTATGAAAAACGAGCATTGCGCCAATGATATTATTGGCGGTCAACATCCGCGTCCATGCAGTGCCGACCATATCGGTCCAATATCTTTAGGCTTTTGCCATCGCCCCGAATTTCAGTTTTTATGCAAACCATGCAATAGTGCCAAAAATAATCGGATGTACTATTCGGATGTGAGGCATTTGATTTCTGTTGAAAAAACTGGCGAACTTGTAACAACATGGTATGCTGACCCTATTTGGCAAAAATGTAAGCACAAGGTTTCCGATAAGGAATCTGCTCTACGTCTTAGCAGAGTTATGCGAGACAATCGCAATGTGGCCATGATGTTGTTGGCAGATTTTGCAGACAGACATGAGTATTTGTTCCTTTTGACGCTATTAAATTTGGAGTATGCAGACTACGAATATAACATTATTCCTAAGTCAGCAAAAATCACTAATCAAATAATCACGGTTGATTTTTCGCAAAACAAAAGCACATTGCGATATGTTACTATCCAAAAAACGAGAAAAATCCGTGTTGCTTTTTCGTCACTTGATGATTATGCCCAAAAAGAAAACCGAAACGGATATATGTATGAAAACGACGAAATTTCCCATCTCAAAAACGATGCATTTTCACTTCTTGCCCATGTATCTGCTGGATTGAAAAAGCTGAATGAGAAACTTGTTGACATTTTATCGAAAGATGATGTTATAGATACGGAGATAGAGGAGTTTCTTAAATCCATTGATTATGGCGCATTAAAAGATAAGGAAGATTTCGTTAAGGTGCGAAAATTACTTGCCCAAATAATGGATATTATAGCAACAGAAATCTCCCGAAACTGGAACAGCCCTCGATACGCAAGAGAAGCAGATGACGAGTAAAAATAAAAATGGCGACCACTATTCTATAAAAAGTAGTCGCCATTTTCTATTTTTTATAAGTGCTTAAATATTTTTCAGCATCTATTTTACCACGCATAAATAATTGATAATCATTGGATGCGGGGGCTGTATAATTATATCGACTGCCATCTTCTCCCGGCTCCAGCTTTGGCAAATCCCCTATTGCTTCCTCAGTGCCAATGATGGGAGGGAGGAATAAAAGCTGTCCATTCTTTCGAATGCTTGATATTTCTGGTATTGAAAATTTATGCACCCATTCATCCTTTCCACCCACAATTATGATTCGCTCCCTACGTTGGGGGATTCCATAGTTAGCAGTATTTACTTGAATTACTTTGATTTGCGGGATACATCTCGTTAAGTCACTTTTTATCATTTCAAAAAATGATCCTTTTTCAAGGTTTAGCAATCCTTTTACATTTTCAAATACAAATCCATCCGGCTGGATGGCTCGAATAATCTTCACATAAGCTTTGAACAACCAATTACGCATGTCACCTGCTCCTCTACGTGTATTGGCCGTTGAGAATCCCTGACAAGGCGGGCCTCCGATAACAAATAACGGCAAATTCGGATTGGTATTTCTTGCCAAAAATGCCTTCTTTACAATTTCATCGATTATTTTGACATCGTTAATATCACCCGTCAAAACGTCAGAATGAAGGTTTTTTTTGTGCGTTTCTACAGCATAGCGATCAATGTCATTACCTATAACTGGAAACCAGCCTGCCCAGATGAAACCAAGTGCCAATCCTCCTGCTCCACAAAACAAGTCTACGAACTGACCTTTGAAAGGTAAATTTTTAGCAATTTGATATGCCAATAATGGAGGCACGGCATTTCCAATTTGATTATTGATTGCGCCAATAGAACCCAAAAATTCAAACGAGTCAGGGAAACTTTGAAAGCGCGCTGCCTCCCTTTGTGATAGGGTTCTATCTTGCTGATAGTGCATATGACACCCATTTCCAGGTCTGTTGAAATACGTGTTTATCGTGTATGATGGCATATCAGGACGTAGTCGACCATAATATGTCGACCGACTCCCTTTTCCTGCTTTATAGCTTTCTCGGATTTGAGACAACCTTTGAGATGGAATGCTTTCAGGTATATCCTTCCAATTTCCTCCTGGTGGTACGCATTTGACAACTTGCATATCCAATTCGCTAAGCGTAGCTGCGTAATGATTATAAATCATTTATGTTTCTCCATTCAATTTGAATGTCTTGATAATCATTTAATAAATTTGCTTTCGTATCGTCTGTGAAATCAAAAGCATCTAATATAGTTTTGTATTCTTCCACGGAAACACCATATAAACAAGCAACAGCAGATTCTATTCTTGTTTCCACATTTTTTCCACTAAGTTGTTGGTCAACTAAGTTTATAATACACTCATTCTCTATCAGCAATGGTATATGTATTTTTTTTACAATTCCAGCAGAGACATGATTTGAAGCCAAAAGACTTCTTGCTTGATATTCAAATATCAACGAATTCATCAAGGCAAGCATCACTTTCATGATTGGCAGTTTGTCTTTTGTTCCGTAAATTATTCCTAAAGAATTTCCACAAATATAGCCTGGCGGTAAAATTGTGGCTTTAATCCTTCGCAATTGAGAATCACGAGATACATCGCGCCATACAATTTTATATTCATAAACACTCAGTGGGGGGATTACCTTCTCTTCGTTTAAAAACAACTTCTCTCCAGCAAAGGAATATCTGTCCACCATATAGCCCTTCGCAAATGATATGTTTCCATCCGGTGATAACTTATCCATGATTCTTGTTTCGTCAATTTCACGAGCAAAACTCAAGCCATAAGCATTGCAACATTTTAATGTAGATGGCATATTGCTGAAACTCTTCATAATCGGGATGGAGTCGATGCCAGTCTTCAGTGGAATGCAGTACTGACTGTTTTTAATATATGTCATGTCCCCTGTTTCGATTTTTTCCTGAGTGTATTTGTCTTTAGCACTGTATTTACGAAAGCCTATAGCATCCGTAGTTCTACCGCCGGAAACAATCATGGTTATACTTGCGACATCTGCACATCCGTACAATTTCATTTCGGCAGGATAGTAGCTGATGTCCAGCACCTTAAACGATTCGAATATCCACTGACGAAGTTTGCCAGATACTTGATCGCTAAGTAATGATGCTGGAGAGACAAATCCGCAAATTCCATTGTTATTTATTAGCCTTAAGGCAACTTCCGTGCCACATCGCGCAAGATTCGTCCCCCATTTTCCGAATTTAGCAGATGGCTGTGACAGGATAAATTCGCTCTTTACATATTCATCGTAATCCAACAATGCAGTCCTATATTGTTGCATAAGAGCTCCGTCAACATCCTTGCTGACAGACTTTTGTGGTTTTAACAAAACCCAAGGAGGATTAGTTATGCATATATCATACGAAGAACCCATTGTATGATATTCAATAAATGCATCGGTCGTCTTTGCAATAATTTCGCAATCCATGCCTCTCTCATAGCAACACTTATAAATGTTGTCCTTGGCTTTTTTCACCGCTACTTTATCAATATCCCAAATCGTTACCGAGAGAGATGCGTTGACGAAATTTTTTTCAAGGCTTAACTGTGTAATCAGTTCTGTAATCAGTCTCCCATCACCGCAGAACGGGTCTATGATTTTTATTTTTTTCAGAATATTTTTGTCAGTCAAGTGCGATACAATTTCCGCACACATATTGTCGGCAGTATCATAGTTCGTGTAGAATTTTCCGAGCAACTTCTCGCTCTCAAATGCTGTCTTGGTGAATGAATCTATAAAGCGGTAATATTCCTTACTTGTCTTAGTTGCAAAAACACTCAACATTTTCCTAATCCCTCCTTTCTGTAGTGATATATCAACATTTAATCCATTGCACTTTTTCCACTTTTGACCCATTCGTCCAGTTCAGATAATTTAAACTTCCAGAGCTTTCCTATCTTATGTGCGGGGATCCCCGTTCCTTTTTTTATCCAGTCACGCACGGTTATTGGACGCACTCCTAAATGTATGGCAGCTTGCTCTATGCCCACCCAGTTTTCGCTAACCTGCTCCTCCATGCCGCACCTCCCATCAGGCTACTCATCTCAACACATGATTTTAGCAAATAAGTTTTATAACGTCAAGATGTTTTTAATTGTTTTTTATGGTTTTATGATGTTTTATAATGTTTAATAAAAATCATACCCTATTAACGATACCAAGAAGCAATCGTTAATAGGGTATGCATCGTTAATAGAGTATGTAATCCAGCCGCTCTACCGTCACCGATTTCCGAACAAAAGAAACGACTACCAGACGACAGCCGTCTTGCGAGAACCCATATATCAAGAGGTCTTGCGGCTCGAACCTTATCGTTACATTGTATCAAATCGGAGCGTAAGACATCCGTCTTACCCCTGATATTGATACAATCTAACGATGCACCCCCTATACCCGATTAACGATGCACCCCCTTGC
>ERZ773063.801-NODE-801-length-19660-cov-3.922265_pt1 | contig 19660 bp, 18 predicted proteins | sample MGYA00580625_ERZ773063 | MGnify/ENA primary metagenome ERZ773063 (study PRJEB29015, sample SAMEA2738022) | human oral metagenome | biome: human oral; feature: human-associated habitat; material: dental | place: China | collected 2042 ... | reverse complement strand
AGGTCAAATTACAAACATAACATTAAGATGCCGGCACAACAGTGCCGGTATTTTTTCGGATAGCCTATATCAAAAGGCTAAATCTAACTTATTTCTTGTGAGAGTAAAGAAAGGTATTATATGAACAAGATAGAAAAGAGAGATATGCAGAGGATATCGGTTGACATTCTCTTCGATATCATAGGCGGTATCTTTATAGCGCTCGGTGCATATAATTTCGCTGCAGCTGCACACTTTCCTCTTGTTGGATTTACGGGTATAGCTTTAATTTTCAATCACATATTTGGGCTTCCAATCGGTGCGGTGACCATAGCGCTGAATATTCCGGTTGCAATACTTTGCTATAAGATACTTGGAAAGCGCTACTTCTTCAATTCGATTAAGTCGCTGATTATAACCTCGGTAATAATCGACTATATTGCGCCCAGATTCCCAATCTACTCGGGTGACACGATGCTGGCTGCAATATGCACGGGAGTGCTTTCCGGGATAGGCTATGCTTTGATATACATGAGAAACTCCTCAACAGGTGGTGCGGACTTCATCATACTAAGTATCAAAGCAAAGAAACCGTACATGACCATAGGTAAGATTTCCTTTATAATGGATTGCCTGATTGTGTTGCTTGGCGTTGCTATTGTATCAAGAAGTATCAACGGTCTGATCTACGGAATCATAATCAGCTATATAATATCTGTAGTAATCGACAAATTCCTCTTCGGTCTGACTTCAGGAAAGATGGCATTGATTGTTACTGATAAACCTAGTGAACTTGCGGAGAAAATTGATGATGTAATCGACAGAGGTGCAACATTCTTAAAGGCGAAGGGGAGCTACTCAGAGGAGGATAAATCGGTTGTTATGTGTGCTTGCGGAAATAAGCAGGCCTTCCAACTTAACGAAATCATAAGGGAGACGGATCCTAAGGCATTCATGATCATAGTTGAATCCCATGAGGTCTTCGGCGAAGGCTTCAAGGTGAGATAAGAGAGTTTGATGCGATTCATAAAAAAGGATTTATGAACAAAGAAATACTGTGAACAAAATTCTATTTTACCTTATTTGTCTTTATATCTCGACAAAGTAAAAGCGGGGATGTAAAATTGTATAGCAAGAACAATAGATATATAGAAGAGAGAAGAAAATGGAAGAGGCTAGAACCCACCGTAAGAGAACAGTAACAAAGTCACCGCTTGGCAAATTCACACGATTTTTATCGCGAATTTACCTGCTTGTGACCCTGATTTTTATTGGTTTGCTTTGCTATTCTCAGTTTTTGACGACAAAGATACTTATTATAATAGCTGCAGTGCTTTTTGCAGCCTTTATTTTGATATTTCCGGCTCTTCACTCGTATAGGTTCAAGAAGTCTAGAAAGCTTATCTGTATACTTCTTGCTTTGATTATGGGTGGTTCTATGTGCTTGGCAAGCGTATACATCGTAAATACATTGCTATTCTTTAATAAAATAACCTCAGATTCATCCGGCAAGGACAGAGCTGAGGCCAAGCGCGTAGATGTGAGCGAGGAGCCTTTTAATATTTTAATCACAGGTCTTGATATTGAGGGAGACATTTCGCAGAGTTCAAGGTCCGACGTGAATATGATTGTAACGGTAAATCCAAAGACGAGAAAAATTCTTTTGACGTCAATGCCGAGGGACTTCTACATAGAATATCCGGATATTGAAGGTGAGTACGACAAGCTTACGCACAGTGGTATCTACGGAGCTGACGAGACAGTTGCTTTTGTTGAAAAGCTCACCGGGATTGAGATGAACTATTACGTCAAGGTCAACTACTCGACTATTAAGAGCATGGTAAATTCAATTGGCGGAATAGATGTGAACTCAGACTTCGATTTTGAGACTCACGGACAGGCCTACTATAAGTTTGTAAAGGGATACAACCACATGAACGGAGAAGAGGCGCTCGCTTTTGCCAGGGAAAGAAAGTCGTTTGAGGATGGGGACTTCCAGAGGAACAGAAACCAGCAAAAAGTGATGAAGGCCATGATTAAAAAAGTGACATCGGTTAAGGTTCTGCTGCTAAAGTATCCGGGTATATTGAATTCTATTAAGAACTATATGGAAGTCAACATGAATTCCAGCGATATAAAGGCACTTGTAAGAATGCAAAGCTCCGGATTAAAGGGATGGACAGTCACAACGCAAAACATGAAGGGTGATATAGACATAAGGCCATGCTATGCGCTTGGCGGTGAGTATGCATCGGTTGTAATTCCGGATAGTGAGAGCGTCAATAAGGCATTAGATAAAATCAGCGAGATAATGTCGGAATAACTAGATGCATCATAGCAATGTTTTTCATAGCTTATGTATTCCTGAGTAGAATAAATGTGATTTTCAAGTTTTTTTGGAAATGGTTTGACATTGACAAGGGCTTAGGGTACAATTAATAGGCAACTTTATGCTTATATATTCAGGGCCGGAGTCAAACGGCTCTGAATTTGAGTATTTAATAAATGAACAAACGAAAGGACATGAAGATATGAGGGTTAAGGTTACACTGGCGTGTACAGAGTGCAAGCAGAGAAACTACAATACCATGAAAAACAAGAAAAACGATCCTGATAGAATCGAACTTAAGAAGTATTGTAAGTTCTGTAAGAAGGAAACATTACACAAGGAAACGAAGTAAGGAGGCGGCTATGGCTACAGCTAAGAATGCAAACACACCGCGCAGGCAAAGTCTAGGTGAATACATTAAGGGTGTCAGAAAAGAGATGAGCAAGGTTGTATGGCCTACTCGCAAAGAACTCGGTGCTTACACCGTTGTAGTTGCTGCAACATGTGCTGTATGTGCACTTGGGTTTTGGCTTGTAGATATTGGAGTTTTAGCGCTTCTAAAGAATATCCTTGGCGTAACTGTAAAATAATTGTCAAAGAAGGTGCAAAATGTCAGAGTCAGAAAAAAACATACTTTCACCATTGGAGGAAGAAGGCCTTAGAGGTGATGGTAATGCTAAGTGGTATGTCGTACACACATATTCAGGTCATGAAAATAAGGTAAAAGTAAATATCGAAAAAATGGTCGAGAATCGTGGCATGCAGGATTTGATTCTTGATATCGTAGTACCGACGGAAGACAGAGTTGAAATCAAAGAAGGCCAAAGAAAAATCAAGACCAAGAAGATGTTCCCGGGATACGTCATTATAAAGATGATTGTAAATAATGAGTCATGGTATCTTGTACGTAACACACAGGGGGTAACAGGATTTGTTGGTCATGGCTCTAATCCTATACCGCTAACTGATACAGAAGTTGCGAGAATGGGAATAGAAAAGGTTTATATCGATCTGGACGTCGAGGTTGGAGACACAGTACGTGTTATAAGCGGACCGTTTGAGAGCTTCATGGGTGAGGTTCTCGATATCAGCAAAGAGAAACAAATACTTACTGTCAGAGTTTCGATGTTCGGTAGAGATACACCGGTTGAACTTGAGTTCGGCCAGGTAGATAAAATCCTATAGAATTCTATAGAGAAAGGAGAAACACATGGCTAAGAAAGTCACAGGCTATATTAAGCTACAGATTGAAGCAGGCAAGGCTAATCCGGCGCCACCGGTAGGTCCGGCACTAGGTCAGCACGGTGTAAACATCATGGACTTTTGTAAGCAGTTCAACGCAAAGACACAGGATCAGCCTGGAATGATTATTCCGGTAGTAATAACTGTCTATGCAGATAGAAGCTTTTCGTTCATTACTAAGACACCACCGGCAGCAGTATTGCTAAAGAAGGCAGCCGGCTTGGCTTCAGGTTCAGGAGAACCAAACAAGACAAAAGTTGCAACGCTTTCAAGAGCACAGGTAGAAGAGATCGCAAAGACAAAGATGCCGGATCTTAACGCAGCTAACCTGGAATCAGCGACAAGCATGATTGCGGGAACAGCAAGAAGTATGGGAATCGTTGTCGAAGATTAATTTTCTGGGAGGTCAGTAGGTTGTGCAAGAAAATACAACCTAAGCGCAAGCAGGCCGATAGAACCAGCAGGAGGTAAATTATGCCAAAGAGAGGTAAGGGCTACAGGAATGTAGCAGAGAAAGTAGATAGAGCTACTTTATACGATGTACCCGGAGCTATGGCTAAGGTCGTAGAGACGGGATATGCAAAATTTGATGAAACAGTAGAAGTCCACATCAGACTTGGTGTAGACGGAAGACATGCTGACCAGCAGGTAAGAGGAGCACTTGTACTTCCGCACGGAACAGGTAAAGAAGTAAAGGTTCTCGTTTTCGCTAAGGGTGCTAAGGCAGAGGAAGCGGAAAAGGCTGGAGCAGATTATGTAGGAGCAGATGAACTCGCTCAGAAGATTCAGAGTGAGAACTGGTTTGACTTCGATGTAGTAGTTGCTACACCGGATATGATGGGCGTTGTAGGTAAGCTCGGACGTGTACTCGGACCTAAGGGACTTATGCCAAACCCAAAGTCAGGAACAGTTACTATGGATTTGGAGAGAGCATTGGCTGACATTAAGGCAGGTAAGGTTGAGTACCGTTTGGATAGACAGAACATAGTTCATACCATCATCGGTAAGAAATCATTCGGCCAGGAGAAATTACAGGATAACTTCAAGGCACTTATGGAGGCTATCGTAAAGGCTAAGCCGGCGACAGCAAAAGGCCAGTACATGAAGAGCATTTCGGTTTCAACAACTATGGGACCTGGAATCAAGGTTAATCCTGCAATTCTTGACTAAGCATAGATTTAGTAATTTAATATTGAAAACTAAACCGTAGACAGCAGGTGTTGAAAAACTTAATTTCCTGCCGAGGTACAATACATAGATATTGCCCCCGTCTACAAAATGATGGGGTTTTTTGTTGAGTACCGCATGTTATTCGCAATGTACGCATTGCAGAAAGGAGAAATAGATGTCAGACGTAGCAAAACAACAGAAACAGCTAGTAATCGACGAGATTAAAGCAAAACTTGACGGAGCACAGTCTGCAATCCTTGTCGATTACATGGGAATCACAGTAGAGCAGGCTGATAAGATGAGAAAGGCTCTTCGTGAGGCAGATGTCGACTACACTGTATATAAGAATACTCTCGTAAAGAGAGCTATCGAAGGAACAGACTTCGAGTCATTGAAGGACCATCTTGCAGGACCAAGCGCTATAGCAATCAGCAAGACTGATGCAACAGCACCGGCAAGAACACTTAATGGGCTAATCAAAGAAATACCGGCAGTAGAATTCAAGGCAGGTGTTGTAGAAGGAGCATTCTACGACAAGACAGGTATTGAAACTATTGCTAACATTCCTTCAAGAGATGAACTTATTGCTAAGTTCATGGGTAGCATTCAGTCACCGGTTTCAGCATTTGTTAGAACACTTCAGGCTGTTGCTGATGCAAAAACAGAATAATTTTAAAAGTAAAATCAAAAAATAACAATAAAAGGAGAATTATAATGGATAAGGATAAAATCATAGAAGCCATCAAAGGTATGACAGTACTAGAACTAAATGAGCTAGTTAAAGCATGTGAAGAAGAGTTTGGTGTATCTGCTGCTGCTCCTGTAGCTGTAGCCGGTGCTGCAGCCGGTGGAGAAGCCGGTGGTGAGCAGACAGACTTCAACGTTGTGCTTGCAGAAGTAGGTGGAGAGAAGATTAAGGTTATCAAGGTTGTAAGAGAAATTACAGGTCTTGGACTTAAGGAAGCTAAGGCTCTCGTAGACGGAGCTCCTGGCGTTCTAAAGGAAGGCGTTGAGAAGGCTGAAGCTGAAGCAATGAAGACTCAGCTTGAGGAAGTTGGCGCAAAGGTAGAACTTAAATAGTTCTAGGCTCGATCTACATATTCGGGCTTTAGTTGAAAACTAATTTCAATGGGAGCTGCTTACATTGTGGCTCCTTTTTGTTTTTTTATTGGAGGGTAATCTATGACACAGCAGAGTATCGCAAAAAAAGGAATATTAATTAACACAGTTCTTATCATAGCAACAGTTGTTGCATTTATAGTTATCAGAATAACAAATTATATTGTAGAATATTCATTTGAGAATAGTAGCATCTATTATCTAATTGATATTCAGAAGTACACATTTATTGCACTTGAGGTTATATCAGCTATTGCTATAGTACTAGCTATTGTGCTATTTATAAAAAGCAATATGAAGATGATTGCTTTTATCTTGCTGGCTGTATCAGCCGGAGTGGCGTTAGTATTAGCACTTAATGATGTGGTTCTTGGAATCGTAACATGGATTTTGTCGGGTATTTCAATTAGCCAACTTAGAAAAGTTAGTGCTGAAAGTGAATTTGAGAGCGGGCTAAGTTCAGGAAACTCAATGCGCCAGTATACTACTGCAAACCCAAACAATAGCTTTAACAACATAAACAATCAAAATTCAGCACCGACAGCTGAGCCTGCTGCTACACCGGTAGCTGAGCCTGCACCAACAGCTGAGCCTGCACCAACAGCTGAGCCTGCACAGGCAGCCGAGCCTACACCTGTAGTTGAAGCAAAGCATGAGACTGAAGCGGAAACTCCAACGGAAACTGCAGCTCCTACTGATAAGGTAGAGAATCCAATAAATGAATAATATCGAATCGAAGTATAGCTCTCCGGCAGACGCCTCAAAGATAATTATAAGAGTCTTATATGCTTACATAGTTATAAGTATCGCTCGAGTATTGCTATACACCGGATTTAAGATTTTCTCCGATGATAGCCTCTTTGTTGAGGGTGGTTTCATATATATTAATGCAGATACGCTTAATATGTCTAGCGCAGTAGCATTGATTATATATGGATTATTCACTTTAATATTTCTTATAGTATCGGTTGTGCTGTTTACATGCTACTTTAAAGCTATTGGCGAAAACACAAACGGAGCGAAGGTTGGTAAGCTCATGTGGGCACACATCATAGCTATGATTGCTGATATATTAATTTCAATAGGTTTTGCATGTGCAGTGATTATTCTTGATACTTTTGCTTTAATCATGATTGCTTTGTCAGTTGTTGAAATAAGCTTTTTTGTATGGCTGATAATCGTTCGCAAAAATGAGGAGGAGCAATGAGTAATTTTGTAAACGGTGAGGTAAGGATTTCGGAACCGGCAAGTCTGGTTTCAATAGCCCTTGGTGGCGTATTTGGAGAATCAGGGGGGAAGCCTGTATCGAGAGTCCGCCTTGATAAAGCCGGAATCAAAAAATATCAAAGAACAGAAGAGGGCAAATGCCTAAAACCTTTTTTGATGGCTACATCGAGTATTGAACTTGAACTCAGGGAATCGCTGAGAAGAGAATCGGTTTTGAGATATAAGTTGGGCAAGCTCACTTGGACCAATCCCCTGTTTGTGATAATTATGGTAGAGTGCCTGATATGCGTTTTCCTAGGTATAGGAATTGGTATTCTGATAGAGATGCCCTTAATGACTTTATTAATGCTCATTATTAGCGGTATTTTGGGTTTATATGGGGTTATTATTCAGCTGATATTGCGCAAAAATATCGAAAAGAATTTTCACAAGCATTTTCTTTCAAGGCTAGATCGATATATAGATATCGTAAGGTTAAAGCAAATAGAAGATGGAACATATCAAGATGAGTCGGAAGAAGACTAATTGACCTTAAAAGGCAGCTTGCCGGAATGTTAAGTTTTGGCTTGCTGCTTTTGTATTTGTCGTATGTTGTATTGCTTGCAATGGATATCAAATGTTAAAATTAACTTGGAGCATTTAGTATGGATAGTAAATATATAAAATTAAATATCTTTCCAATCATTTTGGAGGGATTATTTATATTAGCTTGCTTGTTGTTTCGAGAATATTGTATATATATTAATTTTTTATTTTATATAGTACTGGCAGTATATTTCAAGCAGAGAAAAGATTTTTCAATCAAAGAATGGTTGAATTACGTAAAAAAAGGACGCATTTTTTGGAAGCAAGTTCTGCTTACAATACTGTTCTGTACTCTCGCTTTTGCATTTACGAATGTTTTAGCTAATATGTTTCCCCATCTTAATAATGGAATGATTAAGTTAAGAGTAAATAATTGGTTCAAGCTTATTCTGTTTACATTTTCTACAATAATCCTACCTCCAATTGCAGAAGAAATTTTCTACAATAATTCTACCCCCAATCGTAGAAGAAAGTTTCTATAGGAAGAATCTCATATCATTCAGAAACAGAAGAATCTTGGTTTTAACAACTCTATTTAGTATGTTCTTATATGCTTTGGAACATGCACTTGCAATTTGGGGAATATTTCTATGTATGATATGGGCTTTGCCGTTAAGCATTTCCTATATTAAAACTAAGAATATATATGTTACGATGACGGCACATTTCATATGTGACCTTGTTGTAAACGGTATGACGATTGTAAAGTTATGTTTTTTTCTACTACATTGATTAGTAATATATAAATTGCAATACATAAATAATAGATTGTATCAAAAAGCACATGATTTTAGGCTGAGAAGGCCCTATGATATGTGTTTTTTGTTCTTGGGCGGTTTTGTATATATGAAGGGAGAAATCATGAAAGTATTTGTCCTGGTGTGATGGAACTGGAGTAACAAGTGGTTGACCTATTGATTTTATTGTGATAAAATAATAGACTGCCACACGAATGTAAACTGTTGAGACGTAAGGAGTGATGAAAATGCCAAAACCTATAGAAGTAGGTAGAAAAGAGCGTATGACCTTCTCTAAAATTAATGAAGTCAGCGAGATGCCTAACCTCATTGATATTCAGACAAAATCATACAAATGGTTCTTGGATGAAGGATTGAAGGAAGTATTTGAAGACATCTCCCCAATTAAAGATTATGCGAATAATCTCGTATTGGAATTCATTGATTATTCCCTCAGTGATCCTCCAAAGTACGAGCAGGAGGAATGCAAGGAGAGAGATGTAACATACGCAGCACCACTGAAGGTAAGAGTTAGATTGGTAAACAAGGAAACCGGCGAAGTGAAGGAACAAGAAGTCTTCATGGGCGATTTCCCTTTGATGACCGAAAAAGGTACTTTCATATATAATGGTGCAGAAAGAGTTATCGTAACCCAGCTCGTGCGTTCGCCCGGGCCATACTTCAGCGTCGAGACAGATAAATCGAATAGAAAGCTATATTCCTCACAGATTATACCTAACAGGGGTGCATGGTTAGAGTATGAAACCGATGCGGTTGAGACCCTTTCTGTTAGAGTTGACAGAACCCGTAAGCAACCGCTTACAACATTGCTTAGAGCCTTAGGTATTGCATCAGATAAGGAAATTATTGATATATTCGGTCCTGATGAGAGGCTTCTCAAGACTCTCGAAAAGGACTCCACAACTGACTATGAGAGTGGACTAAGGGAGATATATAGGAGACTTAGACCTGGTGAGCCACCTACAGTGGATAGTGCCAAGTCACTTTTGAATTCTCTATTTTTTGATCCTAAGAGATACGACCTCGCTAAGGTCGGAAGATATAAATATAATAAGAAATTAGGCCTTGCAAACAGATTGGTTGATGTAACAGTGGCAGAAGATGTAATCGACCCAAGCACAGGTGAGATTTTGGTTGAAAAAGACGGCAAGGTTTCAAGGGCTCTTGCTAAGACAATAGAAGATGCAGGTGTGAACTATGTAATGGTTTACGCTATGCATGATGATTCTCATGAGAATGTAACAAAGGTTATAGGTAATAACTTTGTTGATATCAAGGGCTTTATCGATTTTGACGTCACAGAGCTGGGCGTAGCTGAAAAGGTTTACTATCCGGTTCTTACGGAAATAATAAACGATAGCGATGACGAAGAGGAAGTAAAACGTCAGCTTAGACTTCGCAGGGATGAACTTTCACCTAAAAATATTATCATGGCTGATATCATAGCTTCAGTTAGCTATTTGTTAAACCTGAACTATGGGATAGGTGGAACTGATGATATAGATCATCTCGGAAACAGAAGACTTAGAACCGTTGGAGAGCTTCTCCAGAACCAGTTCAGAATTGGTCTTGCGAGAATGGAGAGAGTTGTCAAGGAAAGAATGACAATTCAGGATCTCGAACTTGCTACACCTCAGGCTTTGATGAATATTAGACCTGTAACTGCTGCTATTAAGGAGTTTTTCGGAAGTTCACAGCTTTCGCAGTTTATGGATCAGAATAACCCGCTTGCAGAACTCACGCATAAGAGAAGGCTTTCAGCTCTGGGACCGGGAGGCCTTTCAAGAGAGAGAGCCGGCTTTGAAGTCAGAGATGTACACCATTCCCACTACGGAAGAATGTGTCCTATAGAGACACCTGAAGGACCTAATATCGGACTTATAGGTTCTCTTACAACATATGGAATCATAAATGAATACGGTTTTATTGAGACCCCGTATAGAGTTGTGAAGAAAGGCGAAGGAATCGTAACTGAGGAAATCAGATATATAGATGCCGATGATGAGGAACTGATGATTGTGGCTCAGGCTAATGAGCCTCTTGACGAAAACGGCAGATTTATAAATGCAAAGGTTGCAGCAAGAGGTAATGGCGGCGAAATCGCGATGTTCCCAAGAGAAGTTGTCGATATGATGGACGTATCACCTAAGCAGGTAGTTTCTGTTGCTACTGCTATGATTCCGTTTCTGGAAAACGATGATGCTAACCGTGCTTTGATGGGTGCAAACATGCAGCGTCAGGCTGTTCCGCTTCTTGTTACGGAGGCGCCGTTCGTCGGTACTGGAATGGAATATAAGGCGGCAAAAGACTCAGGCGTTGTTTCACTTGCTAAGCATGCCGGAACGATTGAGTTTGTTGACGCTGACGAAATTCGTATCAGAAGAGATGACAACAATGAGCTGGATGAATACAGACTACTCAAGTTTAAGCGTTCAAATCAAGGCACATGTATTAACCAAAGACCTATTGTAAGCCATGGTGAACATGTTGATGAAGGCGAGGTAATCGCAGACGGACCATCGACAGACATGGGCGAGATTGCTCTGGGTAAGAATCTTTTGATTGGCTTCATGACTTGGGAAGGATATAACTACGAGGATGCTATTATCCTTAACGAGAGACTTCTCATGGACGATGTTTTGACATCACTACACATCGTTGAATATGAGTTAGAGGCGAGAGATACTAAGCTCGGACCTGAAGAGATTACAAGAGATATACCGAATGTCGGTGAAGATGCGCTTAAGGATCTGGACGAGGATGGAGTTATTCGCATAGGTGCTGAGGTAAATGCTACAGATATTCTGGTTGGTAAGGTTACACCTAAGGGCGAAAACGACCTGAGCGCTGAAGAGAGGCTTTTAAGAGCCATCTTTGGCGAGAAGGCTAGAGAGGTAAGAGATACTTCTCTAAAGGTTCCACATGGTGAAACCGGTATAGTCGTCGATGTAAAGAGATTTACAAGAGAAAACGGCGATGAACTGAATCCGGGGGTAAATAAGCTCATAAGGGTTTATATCGCAACAAAGAGAAAAATCAATGTTGGAGATAAGATGGCCGGTCGTCACGGTAACAAGGGTGTCATTTCAAGAATCCTGCCGGAAGAGGATATGCCGTTCATGGAGAATGGTAACAGCCTTCAGGTAATGCTCAATCCTTTGGGTGTACCTTCCCGAATGAATGTAGGACAGGTACTTGAGGTTCACCTCGGTCTTGCAGCAAAGACTAAGGGCTGGTATATAGCAACGCCTGTTTTTGATGGAGCATCTGAGAAAGATATTCGTGAGTTGCTCGTTGACTGTGGATACTCCGAGACCGGAAAGCTGAAACTCAGAGACGGTAGAACAGGTGAATACTTTGATAATGCAGTAACTGTAGGATACATGTACATGCTGAAACTTCACCATCTCGTTGATGATAAGATTCACGCAAGAAGTACGGGTCCTTACTCGCTCGTTACACAGCAGCCTCTGGGTGGTAAAGCTCAGTTTGGCGGACAGCGTTTCGGAGAGATGGAAGTTTGGGCGCTGGAAGCATACGGCGCAGCATATACACTTCAAGAAATTCTTACTGTTAAGTCCGACGATATAGTCGGAAGAGTACAGACTTATGAGTCAATCGTTAAGGGCGAGAATATTCCTGAACCGGGAATCCCTGAGTCCTTTAAGGTTCTCATCAAGGAAATGCAGTCACTTGCTCTAGATGTAAGAGTTCTCGACGAAGATAACAAGGAATTGGAACTCAGGGAGTTCTCAGAGTACGAAGGACCTTCGGGGATCGACAGCATAATGGATGTTGATAATCGCCTTGAGAATGAGCAGGAGCTATATTCTAAGGGATTCGGATTGAGCGAAGAAGGTCAAGAAGAGAGTGAAGAGGATTCAGCTGACCAATCAGATATAGAAATATAAGAAAGGGGCGCAGAGCTTTGACAGAAGTATCAAATAAGAAACCGAATAATTATGAATTAAATCATTTTGATTCGCTGCAGATTAAGCTTGCTTCAACAGATAAGATTTTGGAGTGGTCGCACGGTGAGGTAACAAAGCCTGAGACAATAAACTACAGAACTCTAAAACCTGAACGCGATGGCCTCTTTTGTGAACGCATCTTCGGACCTATGAAGGACTGGGAGTGCCACTGTGGTAAATACAAGAGAATCAGATATAAGGGTATAGTCTGCGACCGTTGCGGCGTAGAGGTTACAAAAGCCAAGGTAAGAAGAGAGAGAATGGGACATATTGCACTTGCTGCTCCTGTTTCTCATATCTGGTATTTTAAAGGTATACCTTCAAGAATGGGTCTTGTCCTGGACATTACACCAAGAAATCTTGAAAAGGTGCTATACTTTGCAGCTTACATAGTAACTGACCCGGGAGATACATCTTTAGCATACAAAGAAATACTTTCAGAAATCGAGTATCGCGAGGCGAAGGAACAATTTGGAGACAGATTTAAGGCAGCTATGGGTGCCGAGGCTGTTAGAACGCTTCTTCAGAATATAGATATTGAAGAGCTTTCAGCAGATTTACGCGAAAAGCTTCAGGATGCTACAGGACAAAAGAAAATTCGTATAGTTAGACGTCTTGAAGTTGTAGAAGCACTTAGACTTTCGGACAATAAACCTGAGTGGATGATTATGGAGGTTATTCCTGTAATTCCACCGGATTTACGTCCTATGGTACAGCTCGACGGCGGCAGGTTTGCAACATCAGACTTGAATGACCTTTACAGAAGGGTAATCAATAGAAATAATCGTCTAAAGAGGCTTCTTGAACTCGGTGCACCTGATATCATCGTCAGAAACGAGAAGAGAATGCTTCAGGAGGCAGTGGACTCACTAATAGATAACGGACGACGTGGAAGACCTGTTACGGGTCCCGGATCGAGAGCACTTAAGTCATTATCTGATATGCTCAAAGGTAAACAGGGACGTTTCCGTCAGAACTTGCTCGGAAAGCGTGTAGACTATTCAGGCCGTTCGGTAATTGTTGTAGGACCGGAGCTGAAGTTTTACCAGTGCGGACTTCCAAAGAAGATGGCACTTGAGCTCTTCAAACCTTTCATAATGAAAGAACTCGTAGCTCAGGGATATGCACACAATATCAAAAATGCAAAGAAACTCGTAGAGAAGGTTAAGCCGGAAGTTTGGGATGTTCTCGAAGAGGTTATAAAAGAGCATCCGGTAATGCTCAACCGTGCGCCTACCCTACACAGACTGGGCATCCAGGCATTTGAGCCCGTATTGGTAGAGGGTAAAGCAATCAAACTTCATCCGCTCGTTTGTACGCCATTCAACGCAGACTTCGATGGAGATCAGATGGCTGTTCATGTACCGCTATCTGTAGAAGCTCAGGCTGAGGCGAGATTCCTAATGCTGTCAGTAAATAATATCCTGGCACCAAAGGACGGATCGCCTATTACAGCACCTACACAGGATATGATTCTAGGTGCATACTACTTGACATATCCGGGCACGGCTCGCAAGGTAGAGACCGTAAACGGTAAGAAACGCACTGTCTACGCTATGGATGAGTTTACAGATGTTAAGCTCTCTGAGGCGAATAAGGAAGCCGGATTTGAAAGAATTCCGGAAAAGGGTGACGGCAAAGTCTTTACAGATATGGATGAGATGATCATGGCATATCAGGATGGAATAGTAAACATTCACGCGAAAGTAAAGGTTAGAATGTTTAATGGACCTGATGATGTTCGTGGCGGACTCGTAGAGTCAACAGTAGGAAGATTCATATATAATCAGGGACTTCCACAGGATCTGGGATACATAGACAGAAGCAAGGATCCATATTCGCTGGAAGTAAACTTCCTTTGTGGAAAAAAGAAACTTGGCGAAATCATCGACAAGTGTTTCAAGGTTCATGCAAACACAGGAACGGTTTTGATGCTTGACTACATCAAGTCTATGGGATACAAGTACTCAACAAAGGCTGCTGTTTCAATAGGTATCGATGATATGAAGATTCCCGACAGCAAGTGGGAAATTATCGAGGCTGCTCAGCAGGAAGTTGACAAGTACGAGAAGGCATATAGGGCAGGTCTTGTATCAAACGCAGAGAGATACGAGCAGATTATCAGAATCTGGAACAAGACGACAGACGATGTTGCAGATGCTTTGATGGACTCACTCGAACCTGCAAACAACCTGAACATCATGGCTACATCAGGAGCTAGAGGTAGCAAAAACCAGATTAGACAGATCGGCGGTATGCGTGGACTTATGGCGAATGCTACAGGACACACGGTAGAGATTCCTATCAAAGCTAACTTCCGTGAGGGACTGTCGGTACTCGAGTACTTCATTTCTTCAAATGGTGCTCGTAAGGGTCTTGCCGATACAGCTCTTCGTACGGCTGACTCAGGTTACCTAACAAGAAGACTTGTAGACGTTTCACACAATGTAATTGTAAGAGATATAGATTGCGGAAGCACAGAGGGTGTCGAAGTAAGAGCATTTGTAGACGGTAAAGAAATCATCGAGCCGCTAAACCAGAGAATTGCAGGAAGAACAGCACTAAACGACATAGTTGACCCAAGAGATGGACGTGTAATCGTTAAGGCTAATGAGGAAATCACCGACGAACAGTCACTTGAGGTAGTTGAGGCAGGCATTGAAGCTGTAACAATCAGATCAGCAATGACATGTAACAGCAAGTCAGGTATCTGTGCAAAGTGTTACGGAAGAAACCTTGCGACAGGCGAACATGTTAACATCGGTGAGTCCATCGGAATTATTGCTGCGCAGTCCATTGGTGAGCCTGGTACACAGCTTACAATGAGAACCTTCCATACAGGTGGTGTAGCGGGATCTGATATAACACACGGTCTTCCAAGAGTAGAGGAACTCTTCGAGGCGAGAAAGCCGAAGGGACTTGCAGAAATCTGCGAGGAAGATGGTGTGGTTCACGAAATCAAAGCGAGAACGGATAACAAAACAGAGGTTATCGTTCGCAATAAAGAGACAGGCGACAAGACCTACATAGTTCCTTACGGAGCACGCCTTGCAGTAAAGCTTGGTGACGAGGTAAAGAAAGGCGGAAACATCACAAGCGGTCCGCTAAATCCACACGATATAATGAGGCTGAACGGAGTAGAAGGTGTATATCAGTATCTCCTAAAGGAAGTTCAACGTGTTTATAAGAACCAGGGTGTAGACATCAACGATAAGCACATCGAGATTATCGCCAGCCAGATGCTATCAAAGTTCAAGATTGAAGATCCGGGTGATACAGATCTTCTCCCGGGCAGCATGTATACTAAATTGGAGCTTGCTGAGGCTAACAGCATAGCTGAGGCTGAAGGTAAGACACCGGCTAGTGGAAAGCGCGTACTGCTTGGAATCACAAAAGCGTCTCTTGCAACGAACTCATTCTTGTCAGCGGCCTCCTTCCAGGAGACAACGAGAGTGCTCACTGATGCCGCTATCAAAGGAAAGAATGACAAGTTACTCGGACTAAAGGAAAATGTTATCATAGGTAAACTCATACCTGCAGGCACGGGAATGAAGAAGTACCGTAACATAAACCTTGATTACGGTGAGCGTCAGGCTGATATAGACGAATATCTAAGCGAGGTTGAAGCTCAGAGAGAAGCTGAGAGAAGAGCTCGTGAGGAAGAAAAAAGTGTTCAGCAGATTAGACCGCAGAGCGATGTGGAACCGATCTTCGAAGAGATAGAGGAAGATGAGAGTATATCGGTAAACGAATATATATCAAATCTAGAGGATATAGAAATCGGAGAGATAGCAAGTGAAACGAATTCCGAAGAACAGGTAGAAACACCTGAGGAAGAATAGTTTCATGGCTTGCATACCAAAAAAAATTATGGTAAAATAAGGTTTGGTTTTCACTAAACTGGCCCTGATGTTCATGAGGGTCAGTTTAGCTGTAAATAATATATCAAGGAAAGGAGAAATCAATGCCTACAATCAATCAATTAGTACGTCAGGGCAGAACAAGTGCTGTAAAGAAATCTACTGCACCGGCTCTCGGAAAGGGTATGAACGCTCTTAAGAGAACAGCAACAGATACTCATTCACCACAGAAGAGAGGCGTTTGCACATCAGTTAAGACAGTAACACCTAAGAAGCCTAATTCAGCGCTTAGAAAAGTTGCCAGAGTACGTCTAACTAACGGTATTGAGGTAACAGCGTACATCCCTGGAATCGGACATAACCTCCAGGAGCACAGTGTAGTGCTCATCAGAGGCGGAAGAGTCAAGGATCTCCCTGGTGTAAGATATCACATCATCAGAGGAACACTAGACACAGCCGGAGTTAACGAAAGAGGACAGGCTCGTTCAAAGTACGGTGCCAAGAAACCAAAGAAAAAGTAAGTAAATTATTGATTCAAGCAATCGGGAACTAGCCCTTGATATATTATATATTGAGCGCCACGGCAAATAGCATTTAGCGAATTTTGTCGAGTACCCCCGGACAGACTGAATGACCACAAGATTGCCGGGTCATCCAGAGTAATCGACCAGAGCGCTTGAGCTTTGAGTATCGGTGAAGCGAAGTCGTGCAATTAGTAGCATACCGCGAATGTGACAGCGGAGATTACACTTTGATGTCAACAAGCGAGGGAGGAAGAGAAGTGCCAAGAAAAGGAAACACACCAAAACGTATAGTACTTCCTGATCCAGTGTACGGAAATATTGTTGTAGCTAAGCTTATCAACAGCATTATGCTAGATGGTAAGAAAGGCGTAGCTCAGGCTATCGTTTATGGAGCTTTCGACAAGGTGAAGGAAATCACTGGAGAAGAACCATTGGAAGTATTTGATAAGGCAATGAACAATATCATGCCTGTTTTAGAAGTAAAAGCAAGAAGAATCGGTGGTGCGAACTATCAGGTACCTATTGAGGTTAGACCTGAAAGAAGACAGACACTTGCGCTAAGATGGCTCACAGCAGCTGTTAGAGCAAGAGGCGAGAGAACCATGGCAGAGAGACTTGCAAAAGAACTGATTGACGCAGCAAACAGTACAGGTGCATCAGTTAAGAAGAAAGAAGATACACATAGAATGGCAGAGGCTAATAAGGCGTTTGCACATTTCAGATGGTAGTTTGATTAGACGGAGGAAAAGTAATGGCAGGTAGAAAATTCTCATTAGAGAACACAAGAAATATCGGTATCATGGCTCACATCGATGCCGGTAAGACTACCACGACCGAAAGAATCCTCTTCTATACAGGTAAGTCACACAAAATCGGTGAGACGCATGACGGCGCGGCTGTTATGGACTGGATGGAACAGGAACAGGAACGTGGTATAACCATTACTTCTGCTGCGACTACTGCACAGTGGAAGGGAAACAGAATCAATATTATTGATACCCCGGGCCACGTAGACTTTACAGTTGAAGTAGAAAGATCGCTTAGAGTACTTGACGGTGCGGTTACAGTACTCTGTGCTAAGGGTGGTGTTGAGCCACAGTCCGAAACAGTTTGGAGACAGGCTGAAAAATACGGAGTTCCAAGAATGATTTTCATCAACAAGATGGATATTCTGGGAGCTAATTTCTACAGGGTAGTAGATATGGTAAAGGATAGACTCAAGGCTAACGCCGTGCCTGTTCAGCTACCAATCGGAGTAGAAGATACATTCGTAGGTATCATTGACTTGGTAACTATGAAGGCAGAAATTTATAAGGATGAACTTGGAACACAGTTCGAGATTACAGATATTCCTGAAGATATGATGGAAACAGCTCAAGAGTGGAGAGAAAAGATGATTGAGTCCGTTGCTGAGTGTGACGAAGAACTCATGATGAAATTCCTCGAAGGTGAAGAGCTGACAATCGAAGAAATCAAGTCAACTATTCGTAAGCAGACAATTGACTGTCAGATGGTTCCGGTATTCTGTGGATCGGCTTACAGAAATAAGGGTGTACAGATGATGCTCGACGGAGTTATCGACTATATGCCATCACCGGTCGACATTCCGGCTATCAAGGGTGTTGACCCTGTTACAGGAGAAGAAGCTGAGAGGCCATCATCAGATGAGGCTCCATTCTCGGCGCTGGCATTCAAGATTATGGCAGACCCATTCGTAGGTAAGCTTGCGTTCTTCAGAGTATATTCAGGAACTATTGAGTCAGGCTCATACGTTTACAACTCGACAAAGGGTAAAAAGGGAAGACTTGGAAGAATCCTTCAGATGCACGCTAATAAGAGAGAGGAAATCGATAAGGTTTACTCAGGAGATATAGCTGCAGCTGTAGGGCTAAAGGATGTTACAACAGGTGACACACTTTGCGACGAAAAGAATGAAATCATTCTTGAGTCAATGGAATTCCCGGATCCGGTAATCGAGATTGCTATCGAGCCTAAGACAAAGGCAGGTCAGGAAAAGATGGGTATCGCTTTGGCAAAGCTTGCCGAAGAAGATCCAACTTTCAAGACATACACAAACGAAGATACAGGACAGACCATCATCGCAGGTATGGGTGAGCTCCATCTGGAAATCATCGTAGATAGACTTCTCCGTGAGTTCAAGGTGGAGGCTAACGTAGGTAAGCCACAGGTTTCATACAAAGAAACCATTACAGAGCCTGCAGATGTCGATCACAAGTATGCTAAGCAGTCAGGTGGTCACGGTCAGTACGGTCACGTTAAGATTAAGGTATTCCCACGCGAGCCGGGTGCCGGATTTGAGTTCATCAACTCAATTGTCGGCGGTGCAGTTCCTAAGGAATACATCGGACCTATCGAGGCAGGTATCAAAGAAGCAATGGAGACCGGTCCGGTTGCCGGATATCAGGTAGTTGATGTCGGTGTTGAACTATACGACGGTTCATACCACGAAGTTGACTCATCTGAAATGGCATTTAAGGTAGCAGCATCCATGGCGTTTAGAGAGGCAGCAAAGAAGGGTAAGCCGGTTCTCCTTGAGCCAATATTCAAGGTAGAGGTAACCGTTCCGGATGAGTATATGGGCGATGTAATCGGTGATATCTCTTCAAGAAGAGGAAGAATCGAAGGCTCAGATATGAACAACGGTGCTGTAGCAGTTAGAGGTATGGTACCTCTATCAGAGATGTTCGGATATGCAACCGACCTTAGATCTAAGACACAGGGTCGAGGTGTATATGTAATGCAGTTTGACCACTTTGAGAAGCTTCCAGATAACCTTGTTGAAAAGGTTAATGCAAGCAAGTAACCTAATTGGAGGAATATAATAATGGCAAAACAGAAATTTGAAAGAAACAAACCACATATCAATATCGGTACA
>ERZ773063.799-NODE-799-length-19751-cov-4.576361_pt1 | contig 19751 bp, 15 predicted proteins | sample MGYA00580625_ERZ773063 | MGnify/ENA primary metagenome ERZ773063 (study PRJEB29015, sample SAMEA2738022) | human oral metagenome | biome: human oral; feature: human-associated habitat; material: dental | place: China | collected 2042 ... | reverse complement strand
GGGCAGGGGTGGATTCTGTTGATCCGAAAAGCCGCGGCGATGCGTTTGATGCCCGAAAATTGGCTGTATTGGAAAAGTTCTTCGGTGCAGAATTTCAAGGGTCGCCAAACGTCAACTCGGCACCCTTGTTAAAATCTTCGTACACTAAGTTGTTTGAGGTTGTGTATGTGTCATTGATTTCCCAGGCGCAGTTGAAAGATATAGTGAATAGTGTGGCTGATGACAATGATGAGGTTTCATTCGAGAAAGCTAAACAGATAATAGATGATGCTATCTCTCGAGACTCTGTTGCTGGCGTTGGTTTGCTGAGCGAGTTTGTGCGGGCAATGAAATATTACGGGCTGAAGAGCAGTGAAGAGTTTATTGTTTTGAGAAGTTATTATGTTGGTAAATCGGCGGAATATGGTCGTATCATCGACTTTGCTGGTGAACAGGTTTTACGCGGAACGGCTAGTGGAGATTCTCTCAGTGTGGGTAGTCAGTATACTTTAATAGATGGCGACTCCGGCAACGACTGGCTCCATGGCAACGATGGTAACGACACGCTCATTGGTGGCACTGGTAACGACGCGCTCTATGGCGGTAAGGGCGACGACCTCTACGTCTTCAACAAGGGGGATGGAGTAGACAGGATTTATGACATGAACGGCCTTGCTGATGAAGTTCGGTTGAAGCATAAGTTACAGGATGTTATTTTTGAGCGGCGCAGTGACGATTTAGTGGTATATATGCCGGGATCTCTGGATTCAGTGGTAATTGATTCGTGGTATCGAGGTAATGATTATAAGATTGAAACATTTACATCTGAAGATGGTAGGTTTATCACGTACACACAGATCGAGAGTTTGATTCAAGCAATGTCTACCTTCCAGAAGGATACGGGAATGACCTGGCAGCAGGCATTGTCTAGTCAACCGTCTCAAGTAGAATCTATAGTTACGCAATACTGGACAGCTCCAACCGCTTAAGCTTTGGTCTTTGTAAAATTTCTGCTACACTTTTGATAAAATCTGGTGGGCTTGGATTGCGTATATGTCAGAGAAGTCACAAAAATCAAACTCAATAGACCCAGGCCTGTACTGTTTTATTACGATTGCACAATTTCACGGTATTGCAGCTGATCCTGAGCAGCTGAAGCACACCCTGGCATTGGAGGGGGGTGTCATGAATGAAGTTGATATGCTTCGCGCCGCCCGAACTCTTAAGTTAAAAGCTAAGGTTTCCGTAGTGAGATATAAACAACTGGAAAAATTACCAATGCCAGTGATTATTGGTATGAAGAAAGATAGGTTTGCTGTTTTGGTGCGCATTGATGGTGATAAATTACTTGTGCTAATGCCTGGAGGTTCGCCGCCTCAAATTATCGAAAGAGCGGCGTTTGAGAAAGAATGGACTGGTCGAGTATTGTTATTTGCGCAACGGTTTTGGAAGGATGTCGAGCGTAAATTTGATATCAAATGGTTTATTCCGACGATCATAAAATACAGGAGGCCATTGTTAGAAGTACTACTGGCAGCGTTTATTTTACAGATTATAGGGTTACTTGCACCGATTCTTACACAAGTTGTGATTGATAAGGCATTAGCGCATCATAGCGTATCGACGCTGGACGTGATTGTATTTGGACTAATTGTTGTCGCGTTATTTGAGATGATGCTTGGGGTCGCACGCAGTTATATTTTTACTCACACCACGAGCCGAATTGATGTGATTTTAAGTTCACGGTTATTTCGTCATTTATTCGCCTTGCCACTGCGATACTTTGAGACTCGGCGAGTTGGTGATACGACCGCTCGGGTTATGGAGCTAGAGAAAGTTCGCACTTTTCTGACAGGTGTACCAATGACAACGATTATTGATCTGTGTTTCATCTTTGTATATATAGTAATAATGCTATGGTATAGTACGACGTTGACCTGGGTGGTGTTAGCTAGCTTGCCAGTGTTCGTAATACTGTCTGCTATCGTGACGCCTCTATTTAGGTGTCGGCTGGATGAGCGATTTAATACTGGTGCCGAAGCACAATCATATCTGGTGGAGTCAATCAACGGTGCGCAAACCATTAAGTCTTTTGCATTAGAGCCAGAACTTCAGAAGAAGTGGGAGGGGCGGCTTGCCAATTATGTTCGAGCTGGCTACAAGACATCGATTTTGTCAAATAACGCGGGAGCAGTTGGTCAGTTTATTCAGAAGATTTCTGATATTGCTATTTTATGGTTTGGTGCGCATATGGTTATGTCCGGCAGCTTGACTATCGGTGCTCTTATTGCGTTTCGGATGTTGTCGGGTCGAGTGAGCGGGCCAGTACTGCGGCTGGTGCAATCTTGGCAGGATTTTCAGCAAGCAGGGATATCGATTAAGCGATTGGGTGATATTTTTAATAATAAAACCGAACCAACCCTTGATCCAACTAAATCTCGCTTACCAAGCATAAAAGGCGACATTCGTTTTGATAAGGTCTATTTTCGATATACGCTAGATGGGCCAGAGGTGATTCGTAATGTGTCGTTTGGCATTCATCCAGGGACAGTCGTGGGTGTGGTTGGGCGAAGTGGATCTGGAAAAAGTACGATATCAAAACTATTACAAAGATTGTATATTCCAGAATCAGGAAAAATTCTCATTGACGGAGTTGATATTGCGACAACTGATCCATCTTGGCTGAGGAGGCAAATTGGTGTTGTTCTACAGGAGAATTTTCTGTTTAATGCTAGCGTTCGTGAAAACATTTGTATACACAAGCCTTCGGCGAGCATGGAAGAAATTGTTCGTGTTGCAAAAATTGCGGGAGCACATGATTTTATATTAGAGCTACCAGAAGGTTATGATACACAAGTTGGTGAACGTGGTGAGGGCTTGTCTGGCGGGCAAAAACAGCGCATAGCAATCGCAAGAGCACTACTCCATGATCCAAAGATATTGATTTTTGATGAGGCAACTTCCGCACTTGATTATGAATCAGAAAATATCATTCAGAAAAACTTGAAACAAATTGTTGCCGGACGGACTGTTATTATAATCGCACATCGGTTATCAACATTGAAATCAGTTGATAAAATTATGGCAATTGATAGAGGCCAATTAGTGGAGTACGGAACGCCTCGGGTGTTGCTGAAAAAGAATGGCTTGTATGCTTATTTGTATAATCAGCAAATGGGAGGTGAAGATGTCTAAGTTATTAGCGTATTGGCGATATCGAGATCGGCGCTTGCAATATGAATTTTTGCCAGCCGCCCAAGAGATTATTGAAACGCCATCCTCTCCGCTTGGCCATGTCGTTATTTGGATAACAGTTTTATTATTGATGGCTGCTGGAGCTTGGTTGTATTTTGGAAAGTTAGACGTGGTTGTTTCAGGTCAAGGAAAATTAGCATCGGAAAGCGGTACAAAAATTCTGCAATCGTCAGCGCCAGGAACAATTATTGATATAAAAGTGCACGAAGGTCAGCGTATTAAAAAAGGTGATGTTGTGGTTGAGCTAGATAAAAAAGTCACCCAGCAGAATGTTGAATCGATGGAGAAGGCTTTAGCCATTGCTAAAATTGAGAGATCTATCGCAAAAGGAGTCTCATCTTCAATTGTCATGGATGATATCAATAAGGCAGGTTTAACAGGGGAAACGAAGCAAAGTTTGATTGAAAAAATGCATGCGCAAAATGATATGTTGGAATCCAGAAAGCTTCTCTCCTCAACAAATTTAACAAATCTTCAGAAGCAGCTTTCCCAATTGGATAGCGCGAATAAGGATCTGAATAATATGCTGGCTCAGGATAAGGCCAAAGAGCAGCAGATCAATAAACAAATGGAACGTGGGACACCATTACAGCAAATGCAACTTCGTAGCGATCTAAATTCTATAAGACAGAAGATTGCTTCTCTTGAATCGTCTTTATCTTCACAAAAGCAGCAGATAGCCCAGGTGGAGTCTGCAATAGACAATGCAAAAAATCAAGCCGCAGTAAGCTTAAATGAGCTTCGAGTGAACAATGCGGCTGCTGCAACTTCTCAGGACAATAAAATTATTGAACTTGAAAATTCTCTGACAAGAGCCAGGGTGGCATTAAAACAGACAACAATTGTGGCACCAGTTGACGGCACAGTATTGTCGTTAAAGACAAATACCATTGGTGGCGTGGTGTCGGCGGCTCAAATAATTGCCGAGATTACGCCGCTTGAAGAGTCGCTTGTTGTGGAGGCGATGCTACAGAGTAGGGATATTGGTTTTGTAAATGTTGGCCAACGAGTTGTTGTAAAAGTTGACGCATATTCGTTCCAGCGATATGGTTATTTGAGTGGGACGGTTCAATCGATTAGCCCAGATGCGATAGCTAATGATAAGTTAGGACTGATATATCGGATTAAGGTTAAACTTGATAGTCTAAAAACCTCGAAAAACATTGAATTGAAAATGATTCCAGGCATGAATTCTGTTGTGGAAATAACAACTGGAAATCGACGAGTCATTGAGTTTTTGCTTGATCCATTAATCTCGCATGTTGATGGTAGTTTAGGGGTTCGCTAGCTACTGTAATTGTCAAAATATCGAATTATCATTTTGCGTAGTAGGGTATAAAGTTCTCCGAGCTGACCGTCAATGCGAACGAACTTAGTTTTTGGATCTTTTTCACCAATCTCTATCTGGGACACAGTGCTAGTAAGAATACTTAAGAGAAATTCGACATCATAACCTTCGCTGTGCACAACTTGTTGTCGAGCTTTCTGTATTACTTTTAGCATTGTTTTATGATTTTCTATGCTTATTCCTAATTTTTCTAGGGCGATATTGAGAGACTGGTTGAAAGTTGGGCGAGTTAAAAGATGGTAGACTATGTTGGTTGGCTTATTGTAGAATTTTTTAACATTATCGTTAATATCGCCGCTGAGCTGAATTAACTGAATAGCTTTTTCAATACTTTTAACTGTTTCATTTTTTGCCTTTCTATGCTGCTTCTTCAGCTCGTTTTCTGCGATTCCTTCTGCAAAACTTTGAAGGGCAAAAATCAGATTTGCAATATTCATATGAAATGCATTTGAATCTGTATGAAAACGATAATCAATAATTCGCGTGAAAGCTAGCCCAATTTTACTATAAGATCCAAGAGCTTTTTGGTGGTTTGGGTTGATGAAAAAATGGGTCATTTTTATAAGAGTTAATGATTTCATGGAATCTTGTAGACTTATTGAGGGGCGGTATTTGGTTGGAGATACAGCTTCTAAAAAGGGATTCGCGAGATGTAGTGTTGCGATTCCGCGCAAATCCACTGATTGGATAAAGCAATGCGTATTGTCGAAGTGGCTAATCCAATATAATTGAAATGCGAGAAGTATTTTACCGATATCAGTTATCTGGAAAGATCCTTTTGTGTGAGAAAAGGTGTAATTGAGTTATGGCTGAAGCCGAGATTTGTCTGTACTGATTGTCAATTTATTTGTGCGGAGGATCGAATGAGTTGCTGATATGGTGAGGTTAATATTTTTATAGGTAGCATGACATATTCTAGAAGTGACCGCCCGTTTAGTTAGCGTACTGGTGATATTTTTCATACCGACATTGGTGATTACGGTGTCAGACGCATGTTCTGCGTTAGTGAGAATAGCTATTGTAGTTGATTTTCGAAGAATTGATTCTATACCATTGTTGACTGGCCATTTTAGGTAGGCGCGAACATCATAAGCAGGGGTGTAAATAGAGTTTTCGCTAAGTTGTTTGCGGTAAAATGCAAAAGGAGTTATGTAGTGCGAGCGAGTTTTTATAACAATAAATAGCCTATCGTATGTGCCCGAGATTGTTGTCGAAAGTTCTGCCTTAAGATGGTAATTAGCGGTGTCAAACTGGCCAAATCCCTTAGCAACAATTTGCTTGCCTATCGCATCAAAGTAATAGGCTTCACCAATTAAAATTTTGTCTTGGGGTTTTTGCAAGCTTATTTCCCGATAATGGTTATTGTCATATTACATTATATCAATCATTTTCCATCACTGTTATTTCGTGGTATAATTTAAAAAATGAGCAGCAATACATTTAAACGAACAAAAATATTAGCAACAATAGGGCCGGCAACGTTTAGCCAGGAGAAAGTTTTTCAACTGCTGGACGCTGGCGTTAACGGCATCCGCATGAATTTTAGTCACGGTGCGAATGAGGAGCGAATTGAACAAATCAACTGGGTGCGTACAGCTAGCAAACAGTTGGGCAAGCCAGTAGCAATCCTCCAGGACTTACAGGGGCCAAAGATTCGTTTGGGTATTCTGAAAGATAATATGCTGAACGTCAAGGTTGGCGACATGTTGACTTTAGATTCAGAAATCGCCGAACATGACGGTAGCTTTAATTTGCCGGTACAGTATAATTTGGCAGAAAAGATGAAAGTCGGCGAGCCGCTTTACATGTTTGATGGAAAGATTAAGACGATTGTGCGGGAAATTGTTAGTTCAACGGCGATTCGCGTGGAGGTTCAGAACGATGGATTTTTAATGAGCCGCAAGGGGCTGAATTTGCCGGATACGGATTTTGGCGGTGATATTATGACGCCGAAAGACATCGCCGATCTGGAGTGGGGCGCTAAGCAGGACTTTGATTATGTGGCGCTGAGCTTTGTGCAGAAGGCCGACGATATTATCGATCTTCGACAGAGGCTGGTGGAATTGGGCTCAACGGTCGATATCATTGCTAAGATTGAGACAAAATCAGCAGTTGATCCAGAAAATTTGGAAGAGATCGTCAAAGCTAGCGACGGCGTGATGGTGGCGCGCGGCGACTTGGCGGTAGAGGCTGGCGCGGAGATTGTGCCAGTGATGCAGCGGCGAATTATCGCTTTGTGCCGTAAATATTGTAAGTTGGTGATCGTGGCGACGCAGATGATGGGTAGTATGGTTGATAATCCTGAGCCGACTCGCGCTGAAGTGAGCGATGTGGCAAATGCCGTCATTCAGGGTGCAGATGTGGTAATGTTATCGGATGAGACAGCCAATGGTAAATATCCTATAGAGACTGTTCGGGCGATGCGTAAGACAATTATCTACACCCAAGAACATAGCGAAGTGATGATGGTCGATAAGACTGAGATGCGCGAAAAAACGGATGCGATTTTAAGCTACACAGCGGCGCAGCTGGCTAGAAGAATTAAGGCGCGGGCAATTATTGCTGAGACTAATACTGGCGCTACTGCGGTTAATGTCGGTGCGTATCGTCCGAACTTGCCAATTGTTTGCGTGACCGAGAATGTCAAGACGGCGCAAAAATTAGCGTTAAGCTATGCTTCTCGCCCGTACATTCGTCCGAATGAGCTGAACGCTGCGACGAAGCTGGCTGAGGAATTGAAGCGGGAAGGTTATTTTGGCGAGGATCCAGTTACGGTCGTATTGGTAAGCGGACATCATCCGGAGCCTGGTAAAACGGATAATATTCAAGTTAAGACGTTGTCATAGGAAAATATTGGGTGGGCAGACAATTTTCAAAACAAACGATTAGAGGCGTTAATCTGCGCGGGCGGACTGTTTTAGTGCGCGCAGATTACAATGTGCCGCTGACGAAGAAGGGCACAATTTCCGATGATTTGCGGATTCGCGCTTCCTTGCCGACATTAAAGTACCTACTGGAACAGAATTGCAAGATCGTTATTATGTCGCATTTGGGGCGTCCAAAGGGCTGGGATATGAAGCTGAGCCTGGAGGTGGTGGCTAAGCATTTGGCAGAACTATTGGGTCGGAAAGTGCAGTTCGTTGGCGATTGTGTTGGCGATGAAGTACGCCAAACAGTACGCCGTGCGCCTCTGGGCAGTGTTATTTTGCTAGAAAATCTGCGCTTTTATCCGGAAGAAGAAGCTGATGATTTGACGTTTGCTAAATCAATTCAGCGGGCAGTTCGCGCCGATTATTTCGTGCAGGATGGGTTTGCGGTAGCGCATCGAGCGCATGCTAGTACGCATGCCATTGCACTATGCGTGCCTGGCGTGGCGGGTTTTTTGCTGGAAAAAGAGTATACAACTATCACCAAGGCGATGAAAAATCCCCGACCGCCGCTGGTGGCGATTATCGGCGGTGCTAAAGTTAGCGATAAAATTGCTTTGATCAAGCGGTTGATTGGTAAGGCTGATCGGATTTTAATTGGCGGTGCTATGGCAAATGCTTTTTTACAATACCGCGGCTGCAATATTGGCAAGAGTGTCTCTGAGTCTGGCCAGGAGCAGGTTATTAAGGATATTTATGATAAAGCAGAAAAAAAGGTCGGCGTAGATCATGTCGATGATTTTTTGGTTTTGCCAAGTGATGTGGCGGTAGCCCCCGATCCTTATAGCGAGCTGCCTCGCCGCGAGGTTAGCGTTGATAAAATTGCCAGAGATGATATGGCGCTAGACATTGGCGGCCAGACAATTGAGGCGTTCACGAAAGTCTTGGCAACTGCGAAAACAGTGATTTGGAACGGTCCTCTCGGTTATACCGAGACAAAGATTTTTTCAATTGGTTCGGCGCGCGTAGCTTTGGCAATTGCTCAGAATAAGGATGTAGTGTCGATTGTTGGCGGCGGCGATACAGCTGATTTTATCTTAAAATGGGACGGTCATGACGGACAGAGTTTTACGCATGTTTCCACTGGCGGCGGTGCTAGTATGGAGCTGATGGCGGGTAAAAAACTGCCGGGAATTGAAAGTTTACTAGACGTGTATGGATTGAGGTGATAAACTAAACATAAGGATTATCATCATGAGAAAAAAATTAATCATTGGCAATTGGAAGATGAATCTCAATATGCAAGAGGCGAGCTTGTATCTGCATAAGCTAATGGAAGTGTTAAAGCCGCGCCGGGACGTTGAGGTTGTTGTAGCTCCTACAACATTAACATTGCAGAGTCTAAGTTTGCAAATTAATCGGCGAATTGCTAAGTTGGCAGCGCAGAATTGCTATTGGCGCGACCATGGTGCATACACTGGCGAAGTGCCGGCGGCGCATCTTCGGGGGATTGCTGACTATGTGTTGATTGGACATTCGGAGCGGCGATATATCTTTATTGAAAGCGATAAAGATATTAGGTTGAAAGTTCAGGCGGCGATTCGTAATCGTCTCCAGCCGATTTTATGTATTGGCGAGACGGCGCAAGAACGGGCTTTGGGTGAAACGAGGGATGTTTTGGCTGATCAGCTAACTAGCGGTCTGGCAAATGTGACGGCTGAGGAGCTGGATAGAGTAGTGATTGCCTACGAGCCAATTTGGGCGATTGGTACCGGCGACAATGCTAAACCGGTTGATGTAAAAAAAGCAACGCAAATGATTCGCCAACATGTTGCTCATTTGTATGGTAAAAAGGCAGCCAAGGAAGTACGGATTCTATATGGCGGTAGTATAACGGTTGATAGCGCAGCTGATTATTTGGCAATTTCAGGACTTGATGGATTATTGGTTGGCGCGGCAAGTTTGGATATACATCAATTTACGGAGATAATAGAAAAAGCACATAAGGGATAAAAAATAGGGGGCATATGACAGATATTGATTTTGACGAGCTGGACAAAGCAGTAAATTCCTTGATGAGCAAGCAGCGGGCAGCAGAAAATAAGACAGATGCTGGTGATAGTACGGCTTCTGACACTAGCTTGGCTAGTGGTAATGAAAGCAGACCTGAGTTCGCTATTCCTACAGTCTCTTCTGCTGAGAACGCTAGTACTGATCCTGTCTCTGCCCCTGTCAATAATAATGTTGGTGGTAACATTCCGGTGAGTGTGTCGCATAGCTCGCCTGTAATGCAAACGTCTAGTAGTAGTCAGAGTGCGGAGGTTCCGGCGGTTAAAATTGGAACGGAAGCTTCCAAACCATCTCCAAATACTGAAGTAGAAGCTAATGCTGTTAAAGTTACAACAGTACCTTCGGTGCCGGTCTCTTCGCCAACTTCGTCTGCTCCTGTGGCTGCGCCAGTTGCAGGCCAGTCTTCAATTCCTGTAAAACCTTTGACTCCTTCGGCCCCTCCTGCTCCTTCAGTGGCGACTAACGTGAAGCCGCCAACTGTTTCATCGGCTCCGGCGGCCTCCTCGGCGCCAGTAGCAGCTCCCTCCACTTCAACTACGCCATCAGCAACGACAGCATCAGAGGCACCAGTAGCAGTTACTGCGCCGGTAGTAACGACAAATTCGCCAGCTTCGGTTTCATCGGCTCCGCCATCTTCTCCATCTTCTCCAGATTCAGAAGTAACACCAGCTGCACAAAAGCCAAAACCAGCGGCATCGACAGTGTCGGTCTCGTCCGTATCAACGGCGCCAGCAGTGCCGTCCGCTCCACCGTCAAGCTCATCTGGCTCTACAGTATCGTCTTCTGGTTCGCCTAGTGGTCATACGCCAACAGTTACGCCGGCCGTATCTCCGCCGCCAGCTGCCCCTCCTGAGAGTGATACTGTTCATGTATCGCCAATGATAGCTAAGCGTCCGCATGGTCGTTTTATGGATGTTGTCCATCCGTCGTCTAAGTCTAAATTAGTACAGCAGCGAAAAATGACTCCAAATACATCCAAAGCGGGATTGGGAGACCAATCTGGAGCTGATTCGGCGAATAAGGACGATAGCGCCAATTTGGCAGATAAGGGTATCCGCCGCCCGTCCATGATAGGAGGGGGTAATAGCCTTAATAATATTCATTCAAACGAGAGCAACAGCGGTGTTGATGCGCCGACGTCCGCTAATCCTGAAAAGTCTTTACTGAGTTCAGCGAAAAAACGCGTCGTGTTGCCACAAAACCTAGAGGGTAAAACAAACGATTCGTCTGGTGCAGCAACGCCAGTTCAGAGTAAGAGCGAAAGTACTGCTCCAGTATCGCCTTTTATCTCTAACGTTGAAGTCGAGAAAAGGCCGCTAGGTACGCCAGCTGCCGCTACTGATGATGCAAATGACGGAGGCGCTGCAGCAGTAAAAAATGATGACCATAAAAAATCTTTAGCAAATTATACGCCGCGTAAGTTGGATGTTTCAGAGGATGATCCGGACGATGAAGTTGAGCCGGGCGGTGATGTCGGGTTGCCGCCAGAATTTAGCGCGGATGTTATGGCGGCCGAGGAGACTGATGTTTCTAGTCTTGATGCTGCCGTTGATGATATTAAGGCAGCCGAACAGAGAGCTTCTAAAAAACCAAGTGATAACGACGATGTTTCGCCGCGTCATTCGCTGAAAAAAGATTCAACTGAACCTGAACCTAAGCCTATGTTTGATGCAGCAAGCCGTACGTCAAAAAATTTTGACCCTAAAGAAGAAAGCAAATCTGGCTGGCTGACAGTTCTACTGATTCTGTTATTTTTGGCAATTGGTGTGGCCGGCGGTGCGGCAGCATACTTTTTGCTGATAAAATAGATACATGACTAGTTTTACGGATGGTTTGAACGATGAGCAAGCTCGGGCGGTGACGCATGGCGACGGGCCGCTATTGATTTTGGCGGGCGCTGGTTCTGGAAAAACAAAGACGCTAACACATAGGATTGCTTATTTGATTGGCGAGTTGAAAGTTTTTCCTAGCCGAATCTTAGCAGTAACATTTACTAACAAAGCCGCCAAGGAAATGCGGCAGCGATTGGCACAGTTGCTGAATGAGGACGCTAATAATCGTCAATTTATGCCGTGGATGGGTACGTTTCATAGTATTTGCGTGCGTATTCTGCGGATGGACGGCGTAAGTATTGGGCTGGATAAGCGGTTTTTAATTTACGATACTGACGATCAAGTGAGCCTGATGAAGCAGATTATGAAAGCGCGCGGTCTGACGGATAAAGATATTAAGCCGCGGGCGGTGCTTTCGGTTATTTCAAACGCTAAAAATGAAATGCGCAGCGCGGAAGATTTTTCAATGTCAGCGCGCGGTCCTCGGGAGCAGAAAATTGCTGAATTGTTCTTCGCCTATGAAAAAGCCTTGAAAGAGGCGGCGGCGCTCGACTTCGATGATTTATTGACTAAAACCGTAGAATTATTACAGAACAGTCCAGAGATTCGTCGGAAATGGCAGCGTCAGTTTGAGTATATTCTAATCGACGAGTATCAGGATACAAATGCTGTGCAGTACGCACTAATCAAATTGTTGGTTAACGAACGGCGTAATTTATGCGTAGTTGGCGATGATGCGCAGTCGATTTATAGTTTTCGCGGCGCTGATTATACTAATATTCTTAATTTTGAGCGCGATTTTCCGGGGACAACCGTGGTCAAATTGGAGCAAAATTATCGTTCAACAGGCGCGATTTTAGGTTTAGCAAATTCGCTCATTCAGCATAATATTCATCGGACGGATAAGAATTTGTGGACGGCAAATGGTGATGGCATTGATCCGAAATTATGGCAATTATATAGCGAGTCGGAAGAAGCGCTGGCGATTGCCAATGAGATTCAAGCACAAATTGCCAACGGCCGCCAGTACGGCGACGTGGCAGTGTTATATCGGACGAATGCGCAGAGTTATGCAATTGAGCGGGCGCTCAGGCAGAGCTATATTCCGTATAAAATTGTCGGCGGCCTAAGATTTTTAGATCGGGCGGTTGTTAAGGATGTACTGGCGTATCTTCGATTGCTGTATCAGCCGAGCGACCGGGTTAGTTTCTTAAGGATTGTCAATGTTCCAAAGCGCGGTATCGGTACAGTGAGCGTGGCTAAATTTTTGGATTGGAATGATGCGGCGCGGCGGGATATTGTCAGCGGCTTGCTGGCGGTCGAAGAGGCCGATAATTTGACGGCGCGAGCGAAACGGCCTTTGTTGGAGCTGGGAAAAATTCTGGAGGAATTACAGCAGGAGATTGACGGTTCGCCAGCAGAATTAATTGAAAAAATTATAAAAAGAACTGGCTATGGGGATTTTATCAATGATGGTACGCCTCAAGCTGAGGAGCGGATGGAAAATATTGGCGTGTTGCTGGCGGAAGCTAAAGCCTATGTTGATGTGCCGGCGTTTTTGGAAGAAATGGCGCTGATGTCTTCGGCGGACACGGCGGCGGAGCAACAGGTGACGCTTATGACGCTGCATGCCGCTAAGGGTTTGGAATTTCCGGTAGTATTTTTGGCGGGGCTAGAAGAGGGGATTTTACCGCACGCGCGAGTGTTTGACAGCGGTAAGGCTGATGATGTTGAGGAAGAGCGCCGGTTGTGCTATGTCGGCGTGACGCGCGCCAGGGAGGAGTTGTTTGTTAGCTGTGCCAGTTCCCGGACGCAGTTTGGGCAAATTGGTTATAATATGCCGTCGCGGTTTTTAGACGAGATGGGGCTGATGGTCGGCGGAATTGATAGGCCGGCTCAGCCGTCAGCAGAAGCCGATTTTTACTCAGAAGAAATAGGGCTGGAAGTGGGAGATAGGGTGCGCAGTCCGAGCTTTGGCGCGGGTGAAATTATTGACAGCGAGGGCTTGGGCGTGACTGTTAAATTTGACGACGGAACAGTTAAAAAATTAAACGTTGAATTTGCGCGTTTGGAGAAAATTTGATATAATAAAAAGGATTGTACGTTCGTGCAGTGTTATGAGTATCGCATCGCTAATAAAACGTCATTATAGAAGCGCCGCTGTTCTGCTGGGTGTATTTGCAGTAATGTTTGGTAGTTTGCTTTTCGTTAATCAAGCGCTTGCTAATAGCAATAATCCAGTGGTCAAAGCTGGCGAAAAGCTTGTTAATATTTATGATCGCGGTACTGGGCGGACGGTTATTACGAAGGCTAGGACTATCCGCGAGACGCTAAAGGCAGCCAACATTAAGGTAGATGAAAAACAGGACGTAGTAGAGCCGAGTCTTGATACGGACATGGCTGCTGAAAAGTATAATATTAATATCTATCGCGCCCGGCCAATTACGATTGTTGATAACGGTAAGCGCTTGAAAGTAACGACTGCGCAGCAAACACCGGCTTTGATTGCTAAGGCGGCAGGTTTGAAAGTATACCCTGAAGATAAAACTGTGCTTAATAAAACGGATAATTTGTTGGTTGACGGTGCGGGTTTGGTAATGAAAGTTGAACGGGCAAAGGCGGTGAATTTTGTCCTATACGGCAAGAAATCTATTATAAGGACGCACGCAAAGACGGTTGGTGATCTACTGAAAGAAAAGAATATTAAACCTGGCAGAAACGACACGCTGTCTGTAAACGCGCTGACGGCTATCTCCGAGGGTATGAAAATTGAGTTGTGGCGAAACGGCAAGCAAACCGTTACTGTTGAGGAAGAGGTTAATTTTGAGACTGAAAAAATCCAAGATGCTAATAAAGATATTGGACATAAGGAAGTCAAGCAAGTGGGCGAGAAAGGCAAGCGTAACGCGACATATGAGATTGAAATGAAGAATGGCATTGAAATAAGCCGCAAGGAAATCGCTAGCGTCGTAACGAAAGAGTCTAAAAAACAGATTGAAATTGTAGGCGCGAAGAGCTCAAATACTTTTTCTGGTAGTTTTGCTGAGGCTTTAGCTCGATTGAGAAGCTGCGAGGGTAGTTATACGTCTAATACAGGCAATGGTTACTATGGTGCTTATCAGTTTAATAGAGGCACGTGGGCATCGGTTGCCGACCCGAGCAAGTACGGTAATGCCACGCCGGCTGAACAAGATGAAGCCGCTTGGAAATTGTACCAAAGGCGCGGTTGGAGCCCGTGGCCAGCATGCAGCAGAAGCAAGGGTTTGCAGGATATTTATAGATAGATAATCATCGCTGGTCGGTGATACAATAATAGAGTGAACAAATTTACCTTAAAGTCGAAATATCAGCCGACCGGCGATCAGCCGACGGCGATTGCTCAGTTGGTGGCGGGGCTGGAGCGGGGCGAGCGCGAGCAAACGTTGCTGGGCGTGACCGGTTCAGGTAAGACATTTACCATGGCGAATATCATCGCTCGAGCCAATGTGCCGACGCTGGTGCTGGCGCATAATAAGACTTTGGCAGCGCAGCTGTTTTCTGAGTTTAAGGAATTTTTTCCGGATAATGAGGTGCATTATTTTGTCAGCTATTTTGATTATTATCAGCCGGAAGCCTACATTGCCAGTAGCGACACCTACATTGAGAAAGATTCAAAGATTAATGATGAAATCGATCGGCTGCGGCATGCGGCGACCTCAGCGCTGTTAACGCGGCGTGATGTCATCATCGTGGCCAGTGTGTCCTGTATTTACGGCATCGGTTCGCCGGAAACCTACGCTGACATGGCTATTCAATTGACGGTCGGTGAGCGGCGGGTGCAGGACAAGTTTATTCGCTTGCTGACTGATATTCAGTATAAGCGCAATGACGTTGACTTTGCGCGCGGCACTTTCCGGGTGCGCGGCGACGTGGTGGATATTTTCCCGGCTGGGCAGGACACGGCGGTGCGGGTGGAATTTTTTGGCGATGAGGTTGAGAGACTCACGCGAATCGATCCGTTGACTGGCGAGATTTTGGATCAGCCAAAGCAACTGACGATTTTCCCGTCGAGTCACTATTCGACGCCGCGTGAACGAATTGAAAAAGCCATCGCTGGCATCGAGAAAGAGTTTGACGAGCGGCTGAAATGGTTTGAATCGCACGACAAACTGCTGGAGGCGCAGCGCCTAGCTCAGCGCACCAAGTATGACCTAGAGATGCTGAAAGAGACCGGCTTTGTCAAAGGCATTGAGAATTATTCGCGCTATCTGACGGACCGCGAGCCGGGCGAGCAACCAGCGACCTTGATTGATTATTTTCCGGATGATTGGCTGCTGCTGGTCGACGAGTCGCACATGACGCTGCCGCAAGTGCGCGGTATGTATAATGGCGACCGGGCGCGCAAGGAAGTGTTGGTGGAGCACGGGTTTCGTCTGCCGAGTGCGTTAGATAACCGTCCGCTGAGGTTTGATGAGTTTGATCAGCATATTCACCAGGCGATTTATGTGTCGGCTACACCGGGCGACTATGAAATTGCTCATTCGCCAAAGCCAGCTGAACAGTTGATTCGGCCGACGGGGCTGCTTGATCCACCAATTGAGGTGCGGCCGACTGAGGGGCAGGTTGATGATTTGATGGAGGAGATTCGCCAGACTATCGCCAATGGTCACCGCGTACTAGTAACGACCTTGACCAAGCGTATGGCTGAGGACTTAAGCGCCTATTTGACCGACAATGGTGTGAAAACGGCGTATCTACACAGTGAAATTGACACATTGGAGCGCGGCGATATTCTGAAGGATTTGCGGCTAGGAACATACGACGTGTTGGTCGGTATCAATTTGCTGCGCGAGGGGCTGGACTTGCCGGAAGTCAGTTTGGTGGCAATTATGGATGCTGATAAAGAAGGGTTCCTGCGCTCTGAGCAAGCACTGATCCAGACGATTGGCCGAGCGGCGCGGCATGTCGATGGGCGGGTGCTGATGTACGGCGACAATGCGACTGACAGTATGCGCCGAGCGATTGATGAGACCAATCGTCGTCGCGCTATCCAGCAGCAATATAATGAAGAGCATGGCATCACGCCGCAAACCATCCAGAAGAAGATTGACGATGGTCTGCGTTCCATCATCCCGCAAAAAGAATCGGACAAAAAGCCAAAACTTGATTTGAAGAAAATTCCAAAGGACGAATATCCAACGCTGATCAAGGAGTTGACTGGTCAAATGGAGCTCCATAGCGCCAATCTAGAATTTGAAAAAGCGGCGGAACTGCGTGATTTAATTGCAGAAATTCGCCAGACCATGTAGAATAGAATTATTATTAGATTAGGAGGTATTATGGCAACTAAACAACAACCACAGCCATCAACCGTTGCGCAACCAGAAATGCCAGCGCAGCCAGCCGGTTATCAAGCATACCCGCAACAGTATACGTATGCTGATCCAAATAAAGGTAAGGCAAAGTTATTGACATTGGAATACGCTTTAGCGATGTCTTCAGCAGTTATCTCAGCGTTTTTGTTGATCAATGTTATTTCTAGTGTGTTTGGTTTGTGGGCAGACACAACTTCAGTATTAGTGAAAACTGTCGGTGGATTTTTTGCCCCATTGATGGAAACCCCAGGAACTGGCATTGTCGCAGGTGCAGTCTTTGCGCTTCTTTTGGCGGTATTGTCATTTATTCTGTTTTCGCGTGTATCAAAAGCTGTTCCAGATCGTGAAGGTTATACACAGCGCACAGCTTATAAGCTAGTAACTTACGGTGGCGTAGCAGCTTTAGCGATTCCAGCTCTTGAGTTGGTTGCCCGTCTGGTTAGTATTCTAATCAATTCATTGCTATTTATTGGTACAACTGGCGCAGAAAAAATCTACAAGAGTTTGTACTTGAGTGAATTCTTGCCGTACCTATTGGCTTTCGCAGTTGTGGCGGTAAGTATTTACTTTATCTATCAAATTGTTCAGGGACGCAACACTTCAAAGGCTTTGACGCTGACACTGGTCGCTGCTTCTTTAGTCGTTCTATTGGCTAGTGCGATTACGATTGCAGTGAAAGTTCACAATGCCAGCAGTTCGGTTCCGTCAACTACGACGACAGATTACAAATACAATAGTAATAGTCAATATAAAAGCTATCGCAGCTACTCAACCCAATAAAAATTGTAAAATGGATAAGTCGCTCACTTTGGTGGGCGACTTTTATTTTAGTGTTATAATATTGATATGACAAATATTTCTATAAGTGATATTCAGCACTTGGCGAGTTTGAGTAGTCTGGCATTAGCTGATGATGAAGTTGATGGACTGCGCCAGGATTTGGAAAATATAATTGGCTACATTGAGCAGCTTGGTGAGCTTGATACGGCGGGTGTGGAGCCAACTTATCAAGTGACGGGACTGGAAAATGTCTGGCGCGAAGATGAGATTCAGCCGGGGATTTCGGCAGAAAAGCTGCTTAAGCTAGCGCCTGAGAAACAGAATAATCAAGTGAAAGTGCCGCAGGTATTGTAATGAGTCGGATTAGTGATTTTACCGGAAAAAGTGCAGTCGAAAATGTTAAAGAAGCGTTGCGACGAGCGCGCGATATTGAGGAATATCATGCACTACTCAGCTTGACGGAAGAACGGGCGTTGGAGCGAGCAGCCAAGGTTGATCAGGGTGAAATTTCTGGCCGGCTGGCTGGCGTGCCTTTTGTAGTAAAAGATAATTTCCTGGCGTTTGGGGCGCCGACAACTGCCGCTGCAAAGATGCTTGAGAATTTTAACGCACCACTGCAGGCAACAGCGGTTGAAAAATTAGAGGATGAAGGTGCAATTTGTATTGGTAAGGCGAACTTGGATGCCTTTGCTCACGGTGGTTCGACGGAAAATTCAGCCTTTGGTCCGACTAAAAACGCTACGGATAAAACTCGAGTAGCCGGTGGTTCGTCGGGCGGCTCGGCAGTGGTGACGGCGCTTGACGTGGTGCCATTTGCGCTGGGAACAGACACTGGCGGTTCGATTCGTCAGCCCGCCAGTTTTAACGGCGTGGTTGGTGTCAAGCCAACCTACGGCGCAGTCAGCCGCTACGGCGTGGTGGCCATGGCATCGAGTACGGACACCATTGGTTGTTTCGCGACAAACGCTGAGGATGCCAATCTAGTGATGGAAATTATGGCGGGCCGCGACGACAAGGACATGACAACGCTGCCTGACTTTTGGCGGAACCGGCCAGGTTTTACTAAGAAAAAGATTGGTTTGGTCAAGCAATGTATGACTGACGATGTGGACGCGTCAGTTCGCCAGAAAACGCTTGATTATGCTGAGAAATTGAAACAACTTGGTTATGACGTTGAAGAAGTTGATCTAGATATGATGCAATATTCGCTGGCGATGTACTATATCATTGTGCCGGCAGAATTATCGTCAAATCTAGCGCGCTATGATGGCGTGCGCTATGGTCACCGGGCAGCTGAGGTGAAAACATTGGCGGAATTGTACGGCCGCAGCCGTAACGAGGGCTTTATGACGGAGAATAAGCGGCGGATTATGATTGGTAGTTTTGTATTGTCGAGCGGCTTTTTTGACGCTTATTACATGCAGGCGCAAAAAGCACGCACATTACTCATCAACGAGTTCAAAAAGTTGTTTACTGAGTACGATGCGCTGTTAATGCCGACTGCACCGACACCAGCGTTCAAACTTGGTGAAAATGTCAATGATCCGATCAAAATGTACTTGGCGGATATTATGACCGTACCAGCCAGCCTGGCCGGACTGCCAGCAATTTCCGTGCCGGCTGGAAACAACGACGAGGGCTTGCCAATTGGTGTGCAGTTGATTGGTGATTATCAGTCGGACGGTAACTTGCTGAAGTTAGTGGCGGAAGTGGAGGCTGCCTGATGGACGGCTTGTTGATTGCGCTGGTAGTGGCGGCGTTGTTGATCGGCGGCTTGTTGATCGTTTTTATCCAATTGACGTCGCGCGGACACAAACAGCTTGACAGAGAAATGTATCAAAAAGTTTGGCGGGTAATTCAGCGCGGTGCTAAGGCGGGTAACTCGGACAGCTTGCAGATGGCAATTGTCAAAGCCGACAAGCTGCTCGACAAAGCCATGCGCGACTGCGGCGTGGCGGGCGCGACAATGGGCGACAGGCTGAAAACCCGTAAGGGTGATTGGACGGATGAAAATGGTTTGTGGGCGGCGCACAAATTGCGCAATCAAATTGCCCACGAGACTAAAGTGAAACTAACCGCGCAAAGTTTTCGGCGAGCTATGACAAGCTTTGAACAAGCACTAAAAGATTTGGGAGCGTTATGATGAGTGTATATGATGAATATGAAATGACCATTGGCATCGAGTGCCACGTCCAGCTGGCGACCAAAACTAAGCTGTTTAGCCCGGCTGATAATGATGCGCGTAATGCTGAGCCGAACGAAAAAA
>ERZ773063.797-NODE-797-length-19760-cov-6.574626_pt1 | contig 19760 bp, 19 predicted proteins | sample MGYA00580625_ERZ773063 | MGnify/ENA primary metagenome ERZ773063 (study PRJEB29015, sample SAMEA2738022) | human oral metagenome | biome: human oral; feature: human-associated habitat; material: dental | place: China | collected 2042 ... | reverse complement strand
CTGCATAGATCGGCAGCTCTGCACGGCTGTTGTAGATGATAAAGTCCACAGACAGCGGTTTACCGTCCTTATCGCGAATGCCGTCGCCGTCTGTATCCTTCCAGCCTGCCTCATCGAGGAGCTGCTTTGCACGCTCGACATTGTAGGCATTCGGATCGGTCAGCTGATCGAAACCATAGTCGAGGGACGGCGGAACCGGAGCCTTGCCCGGAATAAAGGTTCCCTTCAGGATGACCTCGTTATATGCCTTACGATCCGTCATGGAGATAAACGCTGCGCGTACCTTCGGGTCGCCGAGAACCCCCTTCGTATTGATGCGTGCGAGAACGGTACGCAGAGATGAAATACGGTCGATGTGGAATTTCGCATTGTCATTGAAAAGTCCAATATCGCCCGCCGCAATGTTAACAGCCATATCGACTTCGCCCGACTGGAGCGCCATCGCACGCGTATTCGGATCATCAATGGACGGAATTTCGACCGTCTCATACGGAACGTCCCCATCCCAATAGTTCGGGTTCTTTTTCATGACTGCTTTTTCCTTCACGAAGGATTCACAGACATAGGGACCTGTGCAGATGGGGCCCTGCTTGGCAAAATCACGCTCCCCTTCGCTCGACACATCGACGATAAGGAACAGCGGGTCAGCAAGGAATCCCGGCATACTCGGCGACGGCTTTTCCGTCTTAATGGTCAACGTTTGACCATCCGCCTTCATCTCTGTGTACTTGAAGAACGTCTCTGCGCGATTGTTCTTCTTGAACGAACGCTCAAGGGAGGCTTTGACTGCCTCTGCCGTCAGCGGTTTACCGTTCGAAAACTTGACGTTGTCACGAATCTTGAACGTCCATGTCAGCTTGTCATCGCTGATCTTCCAACTCTCGGCAAGCCATGGTGTTGGGTTCATCTTCTCGTCGAACTTGACGAGCGTCTCCCCCATGCCGTAACGCATAACAACCCAGCTGAAGTAGTTCTCGGTCGGCTCAAGCGTGTCCGCAAAGTTCGTTACACCGACCTTGAGTGTCGTCTTGTCCCCGGCGGACTGACTTCCGCCGCCGCATCCCGTAAGAAGTGCTGCGGTCATACAACCGGTCAGCAGTACGCCCATCCATCGTTTGAGTTTACCCATCTGTTTTCCTCCTTTAATTTGCCTTGCGCGGGTCCATGATGTCCCGCAAACTATCTCCCCAGAGATTAAAGACTGCGACTACGGATGCAATCGCAAGTCCCGGGAAAATCATAAGCCACGGCGCTGTCTGAATCAGCTGCCGGCCCTCGTTCAGCATGAGCCCCCATTCCGGTGTCGGCGGCTGTGCCCCGAACCCGAGGAAGGAGAGCCCCGCGAGCTCCATCATCAGTGCACCGATATCAAGTGCCGCTGTAACGATGATGATCGGAATGATATTCGGCAGAATATGTCGGCGAATCATATCAATCGGACGTGTCCCGCTTGTAATTGCTGCAGACAGATAGTCCTGCTGCTTGACCTTGAGTGTCAGACTGCGGGCAAGACGTGCGTATTTCGTCCATCCGACGATGACGACGGCGAGGACTGCGTTGACTGCACTGCCGCCGAGCACACCTGCGATTGCAATTGCAAGGACAATGCCCGGGAAGGCAAGAAACACATCGGTAAGGCGCATGATGACGTTGTCCACCTTGCCGCCGATGTATGCAGAGATAACACCGATCAATGTACCCATTCCACCGGAAATAACGACAACGATCAGAGCCATTGTAATGGAGATACGTGCGCCATAGAGGATGCGTGTAAAGATGTCACGTCCCAGCTTATCCGTGCCGAAATAATGTTCGGCAGAAGGCGGAAGAAGCGAGTTCTGAATCTGCGACGTATACGGATCGTATGGTGAAATCAAGGGAGCACAGATGGCGACGAGCACGATCAACAGGATAATTCCCGTATATAGACGAAAGAGCAGTTGATCCCGCGTCATGACTTCGCCCCCTTTCTGAGTCTTGGATCAAGATAGTTGTAGGATATATCAACGATCAGATTGACAAACATATAGAGCGTTGCAATCCACAGGACAAATCCCTGGAGGAGTGGATAGTCACGCATCTCAATCGCACGAACGGCGACACGTCCGATGCCGGGCCACGAGAATACGATCTCAATGACGGCAACGCCGCCGAGCAGCCAGCCAATCGCAAGACCAAGTAAGGTGATGAGTGGCAGGAAGGCATTTGGCAGAACGTGACGCAGGAGAATCCGTGACATGGACATACCGCGCGCCTTGAGTCCCGTGACATAGTCCTGTCCGAGTTCTTCGAGCACTGCCGTACGCACCTGACGAGTGTACTTGGATGAGAGCAGGATAGCCAGTGTAAATGCGGGAAGTACCATACGATCAAAGGAAACCTCGCCGCCCGCAATCGGAAACAACCCCAATTTCAGCCCGAACACATAGAGCAGGATAAGCCCGACCCAGAAGCTCGGCATGGAAACCCCGAGAAAAGTAAAGCATCGGATGATCTGATCCGGAAGCCGGTTGCGGTAGATTGCCGATATGACCCCCGCAGGCAGTGAGATCAGCAGCATCATGATAACGGCTGTCCCCGCCAGAAGGAGGGTACCCGGAAGATTCTGCAGGAGTTTTTCCTGCACGGGCATCTTTGCCGAGTAGGAGCGTCCCATATCTCCATGGACAACACCGCTCAGCCAGCTAAAATACTGTTCGTGAAACGGTCGATCCAGCCCCAACTCGTGTCTCGTCTGCTCAATGGTTTCCTGGGATACAATGGTATCTCCTGTTTCGAGGATTGCATCCACAGGATCGCCCGGGGCAATAAAGGTCAGACTGAACGTCAAAAAACTGACGCCCAATAATGTGATGACCATTTGCACCAGACGCATCAAGATTGCTTTTGCACTCAACTCCCCAACTCCTTTTACAGAAAATAAAAAACGTCCGCCTCAAAAGAGGAAGACGGTGAAATGCATACAAAAACTTTAGCATCCATCTCCCCATCTCTCGTGAGTCCATCAATGAATCTTATTGCGAGCAGGCTTTCCGGCTCATAGATCGCTGCATTCTTCCGCCTTCCCGGGGTTATCCCAGTGACTTTACAGGCACAGGCTCTGCGCCTGTGGAAGAACACTCCCTATTTACGGCTGCGGGACAGCATGGGCATCACACCCATTTTCCTCTTATCGCACAACAGATGTCTCACACAGGAGATTTCCTGTTGACACTCGCAACGTATTTTATTCAGTTTTTAATACATCTTAACGTAGTATATCCATATCGGATATACTTGTCAAGACATTCATTTCAGATTATTTTGTTGGACTAGTCAATAAGTCCTTCCAAAGCTGTTTTCATTCATTTTCAGCATAGGTGCAATGAACCATTGTCATTCTTCGTCTGATATACTCTGCGTAGAAGAAGGGCGGCACAGGCAGCACGCATGGTCTGATCCAAAACCAGCGACATCCATGCTCCCTCAAGTCCCATATTGAGTTCATAAAGGAATATATATGTGATGATGGGTCGAAGCACCGTAATACTCACAAAGGAATATGCTGCTACCTGTGTTGTTTTTCCACTGGCGCGCAGAATTCCGGCGCAGACCATCTGATATGCCTCCGGAAAACTCACAATGGCGACGTATGCGATAATCAAACTGCCAAGAGGCATAAGGGCCGAATCGTGAGCATAGATACCAAAGATCTCCTCACGCAGAAGAAAGGTTATGAGAAATGCCGCGGCGGAAAAAATCAAACTCCAACGCATTCCCCTCCAGAGATAGCATCTCCACTCATCCTGCTTATGTATGTCACGATTGTGTCCTGCAAGAACCGTGCTTGCCTTTCCCATACCATTGCAAAAGCTATAATAGAAATCGCAGAAATTCATCGCAATCGCGTGTACAGCGTATGGGATCGTTCCGAGTTCGGCAACCATGCGCGTATAGACAACCATACCGATGCGCTCAAAGCCCTGCTCACTGAAGATGCCGCCGAATACGCCGAGAAATTCGCTGAGATATTCTCGTGTTAAACGATAATTCCCCTGGCTGAATATTCCCCATGTGTACAAGATCTGCACGGTCAGAATCAAAGACCATACAGCCCCGCCCACCGTTCCGAGCGCTGCACCAAGTACCCCAAGTGCCGGAAATGGTCCGAGCCCAAAGATCAGAAGTGCGTTAAGCACAACGTTAACGACGTTGCCCTGTATATTGATGGACAGAACACGCATGGATTCTCCGCGTCCAAACATCACCGCCTGCATGAGTGTGGTGACGGACGTAAGAAAGACGGCAGGAAGTGTCCAAAGTCCATAGGTCATTGCATCGGCGAGATAGTCCTGCTGCGCTCCCATCCAGAGAAGAATGGAATCGAGACAGATAAAGAAGCCGATGTGTGCAAGTCCCAAGAAAGCAACGACCAAGACCATCGTCTTTTTGAGAATATCGCCGTATGTATTGTGTTGATCCCGTCCGAAACGTTCCGCAATCAATATAGTCACCGCTGCGGCAACAGAGCGTGCAACGGTGAGGAGCATCATGCGCGGCTGCGTAAAGATGCTGACGGCAGCAATCGCAGCCGTCCCCAATGTTCCGACCATGATAATGTCTGCATTGCTCAGAAAAATCATGAGGACACCCTCAAGTGCGGCAGGCAGTCCGATCCGCAGGTAACTTTTATCGTAGGATGTCAGCATCGCATCATCTCCCTATTTATCCCCATATTCCAATTCAACAAACTACCACAGAATGATAATTTTTGTCAATGATATGTGAATATGACTGGACAAATCGGCGGTAAACACAAAAAATCGGGGAACCGAAAGATAACGGCATCCCCGATTTTGAAATCATCAGCGATGAAGCGCACGATGCGCAATGTCCTTGCGATGATACGCATTCCTGAAGGATATTTTTTCAACTGCCGCGTAGGATTTTTTTACCGCAGATGCGATGCTCTCTCCCATGCCAACTACGCCGAGTACACGACCGCCATTCGTGACAATTTTACCATCCTGCTCCGCCGTACCCGCATGGAACACGAGCGCGCCCATTGCCTCAGCATCTGTGATCCCAAAAATCTCATCCCCTTTTTCATAGGATGCGGGATATCCACCTGCCGCGAGAACCACACAGACGGCCGCCCCGCTCTTCCAATGAATTGGGACATCCGCCAGTGTACCCTCAGAACAGGCACGCATGATCTGAACGAGATCCCCATCGAGGAGCGGCAGGACGACCTGCGTTTCAGGATCGCCAAAACGTGCATTGAATTCGACTACCTTTGGGCCGTCCTTCGTAATCATCAGACCGAGATAAAGACAGCCGCGGTAGACTCTGCCTTCGTTTGCCATAGCGGCAATCGTCGGTTTTAGGATCTCCTCCGTTGCGCGTTCGATCATCTCGTGCGTCATAACAGGTGCGGGCGCATAGGTACCCATGCCGCCCGTATTGGGGCCTCTATCTCCATCAAGGGCTCGCTTATGATCCTGCGCACTGATCATGGGACGAATGATCTTCCCGTCGGTGAAAGCAAGCAGCGACGCTTCCTCCCCCTCCATAAACTCCTCGATGACGATGCGTGCACCAGCATCTCCGAAGGAACTCCCCTCCATGATCGCATCTACAGCCTCAAGAGCCTCACGCTCCGTCATGGCAACGATGACACCCTTCCCCGCAGCAAGTCCGTCCGCCTTGACAACGATTGGTGCGCCCTCTTTACGAATATACGCGCGCGCGGGTTCTGCCTCGTTAAAGACTTCATAGCGTGCCGTTGGAATCCCATACTTCTTCATGAGATCCTTCGCAAATGCCTTCGAGCCTTCAATCTCTGCTGCGTTTGCGCGGGGTCCAAACGCACAAATCCCAGCCTCCTCAAGATCGTCGACCAGTCCGTTTGTGAGAGGAATTTCCGGACCGACAACCACAAGCCCGATTTCTTTCTCCTTGGCAAATTTCAGAATCGCTTCGTTGTCTGTCACGGAGATGTTGATCTGCTTCCCCATGCCCGGATTGCCCGGGATAGCATAGATATTGTCCGTCTGCGGGCTCTCCATGAGTTTCCAATAGAGTGCGTGTTCACGCCCGCCCGATCCGATTACGAGAATGTTCACGTTATCTTCCTCATTTTTCCAACTGCCCGGCAAGATATGCATTGATTGCACTGTCATAGTCGGAGGTATGGGCAAAAGCCTCATGGGCAAGCTTCATGCGTGTCATACCATCGACTGCGCCGTCCTTTTCAATCTTCTCCGCAATTTCTGCATAACGTGCCGGATTTGTAATTACAGTGACAAATTTGAAATTCTTTGCCGCCGCACGAATCATGGCGGGACCTCCGATGTCGATCTGCTCAACTGCCTCGGCAAGTGTCACATTCGGATTTGCAACCGTCTCCTTAAACGGATAAAGATTGACGGCGACGAGGTCAATCGGTGTGATCTTCAGCTCACGCAAAGCCTTTTCATGCGTCTGATTGCCGCGAACAGCAAGAATACCTCCATGCACAAAGGGATGCAGTGTCTTGACGCGCCCATCCATGATCTCGGGGAAGCCCGTCACATCGCTGACGTAGATGACCGGGATACCTGCTTCACGGAGGGTTCTCATCGTTCCCCCCGTGGAAACGATTTCGATCCCGGCTTTATGCAGCACGCGTGCAAACTCCACTACACCGGTTTTATCGGATACACTGATCAGAGCACGTTTGATCTTCATAATAATCCTCCCCCTACGACAGGCAAAATGTGTACCTTTCGCCCTACTGTACGCAGCCTTCCTTCGACATAGAGCTTGATCGCCTCTGGAAAGATCCGATGTTCCTGCTCAAGTACACGAGCCGCAAGTGTATTCTCGGTATCGTCCTCCATCACCGGAACAACAGCCTGTAAGATAACAGGACCTGAGTCCATTCCTTCATCCACAAAGTGTACGGTACACCCGCTGACCTTCACCCCGTAAGCAAGCGCATCACGATGGGCATGTGCACCCGGAAAACTCGGTAGGAGTGCGGGATGGATGTTTAATATACGCCCTGTGTACGAATGGACAAAGACAGGGGACAGGATGCGCATGAATCCTGCAAGAACGACAAGAGTTACACCGTGGGCATGCAGCTCATCCAGCATGGCACGCTCAAAGTCTGCACGCTGCGCATAATCCTGATAGATGACAGCAACGGCGGGAATTCCCTTTGCACGCGCACGCTCAAGAGCATAGGCTTCGCTCTTGTCTGCAATGACGACGGCAATTTCGGCAGGAATCTCGCCGCGCTCAACCGCCTCCATAATTGACGCGAGATTGGAACCACGTCCCGAGCAAAGAATCCCAAGCCTTTCTTCACGCATCAAAGACACCACCCTTGATGACGACTTCATGCGCCCCCTCTGTTACATGACCGATGCGGTATACTGCTTCGTTCTGCGCCTTCAAATGAGCAGTGATACACTCCGCCTCGTCCGCGGAAACGATAAGCACCATGCCGATGCCCATGTTGAAGGTGCGGTACATCTCCGACCAGTCGACGTTGCCCCACTCCTGCAGCAGACGGAATACGGGCGGCATTGCCCATGCAGCTCCATCCACCACTGCCCCCATGTCATCGGGCAGTGCACGCGGAATATTCTCGTAGAAACCGCCGCCTGTGATATGCACCATGCCGTGAATATCGAACATCCGAATGAGCGGCAGACAGATGCGCGGATAGAGGCGTGTCGGAGTCAGTAACTCCTCACCGATGGTTCGTCCGAACTCCTCCATGTACTCATCGCCCTTGAATCCCTTGTGTTCAAAGACAATTTTTCGTACGAGAGAGTATCCGTTTGAGTGCACCCCCGACGACGGCAGACCAAGCAGCACATCGCCATGTTTTACACGAGCGGGCGTAATGAGTTTGGAGCGTTCTGCAACGCCGACGGAGAATCCCGCAATATCGTATTCTCCCACGGGATAAAAACCTGCCATCTCTGCCGTTTCACCGCCAACGAGAGAGCATCCCGACTCCTTGCAGGCACGGGCAACGCCTGTAACAACCTCGGCGACTTGTGTCGGTTCAAGCTTTCCGACGGCAAGGTAGTCGAGGAAGAAAAGAGGTTCCGCGCCCTGCACGAGGATGTCGTTGACACACATCGCAACGGCATCTTGTCCGATGGTGTCATGCTTTCCAAGCAAAAAGGCGAGGCGCAGTTTCGTTCCGACCCCATCCGTCCCGGAGACAAGTATCGGCTCTTTATAGTCCTTTGTATTGAGGGCAAACAGTCCGCCAAAGCCGCCCAGATCCCCCATCACCTCCGGACGATAGGTCGCACGAACGGCATCCTTTATCATTGAAACAGATTTATTTCCTGCGTCAATGTCAACCCCCGCATCACGATAGGTCATTTTCTCCATCAGTTCTTATAGCCCCCTTTCACGCTGTGCAATCCGCCGCCGCTCAAGGATGATCTTATCATCCTCATCAAGGGTGGCATCTTCTTCGGAAACGGGATAGTTGTTGTTGAAACAGGCGTAACACATACGATCCGGATTGAGTGCAGGAACACATTGCCGCAGCCCTTCGATGGAGATAAAATGAAGTGAATCCGCCCCGATGAAGGCGCAGATCTCCTCCACACTTTTGGTCGCGGAGATCAGTTCTTTACGAATGGATGTATCAATGCCATAGTAGCAGGGATCTGTAATCGGCGGGCTGCTGATACAAACGTGGATCTCCCGTGCACCTGCATTCCGCAACAGACGCACAATCTTACCGCTCGTTGTCCCGCGCACAATGGAGTCGTCCACCATAATGACCGACTTCCCTGCGACAACCGAGCGCACGGGGCTCAGCTTGAGCTTGACCGATGCATCGCGCTGCTTCTGTGTCGGCTGAATGAAGGTACGACCAATATAGCGATTCTTAATCAGTCCCTCGGCAAACGGAATCCCTGCCTCATATGCAAATCCCGTTGCCGCCGTTGTACCTGAATCCGGCACAGAGATGACAACATCTCCACGAAGGCCGGACTCCCGTGCCAGTACACGCCCCATCTCAAAACGCGCCGCATGGACGGACTGCCCATCAATGATGGAATCCGGGCGCGCAAAATAGATGTATTCAAAGATACAGGAAGCAACGTCCTTGCCGTTAGAAAAACGATAGGACTTGAGCCCGTCACTGTCGATAACAACCATCTCGCCGGGTTGTACATCACGCACAAATTCCGCACCATTGACATCCAGCGCACAGGTTTCCGAAGACAGAACCCATCCGCCATCTATTGTCCGACCAATGCAAAGCGGACGGAAGCCCTGCGGGTCACGAACGCCGATGAGCTTATCCTCTGTCATGATGCTGAGACAGAAAGCTCCGCGCACGACACTGACCGCCTCAAGAATGCGTTCCTCGATGGAGGTCTTTTGTGAACGCGCGATGAGATGAACAAACACCTCGGAGTCGATGGTTGTCTGAAAAACCGTCCCTTTGCTTTCAAGATCACGGCGGATCAGTGCCGCATTGGTAAGATCGCCGTTGTGTGCAAGAGCGAGTGCGCCGCCTGCATAGTTTACGCGCAGAGGCTGAGCATTCGCAGCAAGGCTGAATCCCGTCGTCGCATAGCGGACGTGTCCAATGGCGATTTTAGCATTGTCAAGATGGGGAAGTTGATCGCGAAATACTTCGCTGACCAGCCCCATTCCCTTCTTGACATCAATCCAATAGCCATCCGTGAGTGCAATGCCCGCACTTTCCTGTCCGCGGTGTTGGAGCGCAAAAAGACCGAGATACGTCATCTCGGACACATTCTCCGCATGGGAGTAAACACCGTAGATGCCGCATTCTTCCTTCCACTTTGGCACTTTTTCGTACATTGTGCTTATGCTTCTCCCGTCAGCCTATGGAGCATTTCTTTGTAAGCGTCCTCAACATTTCCAAGGTCGCGGCGGAAACGATCCTTATCCAATTTTTCCTTTGTATCGCTGTCCCAGAAACGACAGTTGTCCGGCGAAATCTCATCCGCAAGGATAATGTTGCCGTCTGCATCCTTGCCAAACTCCAACTTGAAGTCGATGAGATCAACGCGCTTGGTCTTGAGGAACTTCGTGAGTATATCGTTGATCTTGAGTGACATTGCCTCAATCTCATCGAGTTCATCATCGGTTGCAATTTTCAACGCACGAATATGGTAGCGATTGAGCATGGGGTCGCCGAGATCATCGTTCTTGTAGCAATATTCAATGATCGGGAACGGCATGGGAACCCCCTCCTCCAGACCAAGACGTTGGGCGAGTGAGCCTGCTGCAACATTGCGTATAATAACCTCAAGCGGGATGATTGTAAGTTTCTTAACAATCATTTCGCGATCGCTCGGCATGGAGATATAGTGATGTCGAATACCGTTCTTTGCAAGAAGGTCGAAAAAAAACGCCGTCATCTTGTTGTTCATGATGCCCTTATCCGCGATTGTTCCCTTCTTTGCACCGTTCCCTGCCGTTGCGTCATCCTTATAGTAAACGAGATACTCCTCCGCATGATCCGTTGCATAGATGATCTTTGCCTTGCCTTCGTAAAGTGCTTCTTTCCGCTCCATGTCAGGTCTTCCTTTCCATCTCTCCGAAATCCTATCCTGTGAGAGTCTCTGCTTACAGCTGTGCAGCGACGCGATCCGCTTTTGCCTCGACATCGAGTACCATCTTTTCCCGATAATCCATCAGTGCTTCCGCAATCGAGGAATCGTACACAGCAAGAATTTCTGCAACAAAAATGGCAGCGTTCTTTGCACCGTTGATTGCCATAGATGCGACGGGCACACCGGAAGGCATTTGGACCGTGCTGAGAAGTGCATCCATGCCGTTCAATGGCGTCGCGTTCACCGGAATGCCGATGACGGGCTTGATCGTGTAGCTTGCCACGACTCCGGCGAGATGTGCGGCTGCACCGGCAGCAACAATGAATGCTGCGAAATCCTTGTTATGGTCGGCCTCCATGACAAAATCCCGTACAATGGAAGGCGTACGGTGCGCCGAGGCGACCTTAACTACAGGCTCTATGCCAAACTGTTTCAGGAGCTCTACCGCCGGCTTTAAGATTGGCCAGTCGGAATCGCTTCCCATGAGGACTGCTACCTTCATTTTACCATCTCCTTGGCTTCTATGATAACGAGATTTTAGAATCCTGTCAATAGAACGAACAAAGGACTGCTGCACACAAGTACAGCAGTCCTTTGTTTTGATCTGTTTAATTTTCCTCCACGGTATCATGAAGCGGCTCACCAAATGTGAGCGTATCCAGAAGGTCGATGAGCTGGTTGATCTCAGGTTTTGAAACCTGTCCGGACGCTCCGAGGCTCTCCCCTTTGCGTCTCATTTCTTCGCTGATGAGAGATGAGAAGAGAACGAGAGGAACTTCGCCCAGACGATTGTCCTCACGCACGAGCTTCAGCAGACGATGACCGTCCATCTTCGGCATCTCAACATCGGAGATAATGATGCGTACATGATTCTCGATCGGACCGTTCTTGCGTGCAAGATCCTGCAAGTAATCCCATGCATCCTGCCCGTTGCCAAAGTCGCGGATAAACTTGTAACCTGCTTCATGCAACGTGTTCACAAGGAGGTCACGCAGCATCTTGGAGTCCTCCGCAACCACGATGTGAGCCGTGCCGCGCCGTGTCTTGGCATCCTGTGTCGCCTCTGTGACTGTGGTAAGCTTCTGGTTGATCTCAGGATTGATCTCGGCGATGATGTTCTCGAAGTCAAGAAGGAGGACGATGCGATCCTCCATCTTGATGATACCGACAACACGCGAGCCCTCACCGACGTTCGGCGCAGGCTCCATATTCTTCCACGAGATGCGGTGAATACGATAGACGCTGCCGACAAGGAAGCCGATATCGTAGTTGTTGATCTCTGTGACAATGATGTTCTGAAGCTCGTCATGCGTTTGGAGATTGAGGCAACGCGCCATATTGACCAGCGGAATTGCTTTGCCGCGCAAGGTAAAGAGCCCATCGACATAAGGGTGCGCTTCGGGCATCGCCGTGACCGGTGCGCGTGTAATGACTTCGCGCACCTTTGCGACATTGATGCCGTAGTTCACCTTTCCAATGCTGAACTCGACGATCTCAAATTCGTTCGTTCCTGTCTCAAGCAGGATACCTTTTTTCTCTTCTGTAACCGTCTCTGCCATTTATCTCTCTCCCCCATGCTCGTAAACATTGTTTGCTATGCTCTCTATTCGCTCTCCAGGAAAAAAATCCTGCCTATTTTGATAAAAAACTAAGACTTTTTGTTTTCCTCGGATAAATATGTCCATCCATCGCGCTGCTCGATGAGCCCTTCCTTGAGCAGCCGACCAAGTGCACGTTTGAACGCTGCCTTACTGATATGAAAACGATCCTGGATGACCTCCGATGATGTAGCATCAGAATACGGCATCTTTCCGTCATGATTTTTCAGGAGTGTGAGGATGTGATCGGCATCCTCCAAGCGCGCCACTTCTTTTGGGGGGCGCAGAGAGGCATTCAGCCGCCCGTCCTCCCGCAGATACGTCACACGCATTTCGACAGTCTCGCCCACGCGTGGACGTTTGGGGATTTCGCGGTGATCAATGAAGGCGATATAACGTTCCTCGGTAAAGAGGAATACACCACGTTCGGTGATGTTATAGACGGTTCCCTTTAGGCGGTCTCCTACGCGTACATTTTCGGCGGGGCGCGATGCGCGGCGCAGCTCATCCTCGACTTCCATCGTTACCGCAAGGCGACCGGATTTGTCCGTGTATAGCTTTGCCCAAACGGTCTCCCCGATCTGCGGCCGCCCACGCATTCCTGCGTACGGGAGGAAGATGCCGCGTTCCGCTCCGACATCGAGAAACGCGCCTTCCTTCGTGACGTTGATGACACGCAGTCGTGCAACCTGCCCTTCTCTCATGCGTGGCGTACGCATACTTGCGGTAAGGCGTCGCTTTGGGTCGAGATAGAGAAAGACACGAACACGGTCACCGATCTTGACGGGGGCTGTCTGCTGAACACGATGCAGCAGAATATCATCATTGGTGTTTCCGGTTTCCGCATCCAAGAATACGCCAAGTTCGCTCTCCCGCACGACTGTAAGCTCTGCGACCTGACTCGGACCATATTTGCACGGGCGTCGGTTATGTTCGGCTCCGCGTGTTCTTTCCTGCATTGTTTCTATTCCTCGTACGGCGTCAGCTTTGCATCGCCCCACAGGCGCTCCAATGCGTAGTACTCACGCGCATCCTGTTGGAAGATATGTGCAACGGTATCACCGTAGTCGAGCAGAATCCACTCGCCCTCACGATAACCTTCTTTGTGCAGAAAAGAAATCCCTGCATCCTCCATTTTTTCCTCGATGTTATCCGCAATCGCACGCACCTGCGTTGCAGTATTTGCCGAACAGATGACAAAGTAATCATTGGTCGACATGAGATCGATCATATCCATTTGCACAATATCTCGTGCTTTTTTCTCATCTGCCGCCGCGCAAATGACACGGCATTTTTCCTGCTCTGTCAAGCTGTTTCCTCCTGTTACTCAGAACCCGCCTCCGGCGGGAAAAGTTCATGAATAATTTCGTCCGCAGCCGTGCGGTCCATGATCCAAACGGTATCATCATCCCGCGAGAAATCTCCCGGGAGCATGATTGTACGCGGCGGTTCAATGCTCAATTTCCGAATGACGTTGCCGATGTGCACCGAGTCAAAGAGTTCCGCACTGGTCGTGACATTATGCTTCAGGATATCTGCAATCGCAGGAATCTTGGGCAGTGTATCCACGCGCAGCAGCTTCGCATAGAATGCCTTGACAAACTTTTGCTGGCGCTGCGTGCGCCCGAGATCACCAAGATCATCGCTGCGGTAGCGGAGGTAATGCTCTGCTCCAACGCCGTCCAAATGACGGTACCCCTGGCGCATATGGATGGAAAGCCCTGCTTCTGGATCGTCGTAGTCCATATTCCGCTCAACGTAGAGATCAATCCCGCCGATGGCATCGACAATCTGCCCGAATGTTGCAAGATCAATCACCACGTACTGATGAATCGAGATATCGAACATTTGATTAATCGTCCTGACCATCAGTGGTGCTCCGCCGACGGCATAGACATTCGCGAGACGCGTCTCCCCCTTGTTCTGCGCCATCGGTGCCCACGTATCACGAGGGATGTTGAGGATGCGTACCTTGCCCGTTGCGTTCTCCATGCTGATAAGCAGGATTGCATCGGCACGCGTTTCCTCCACATTGTCCATATTGACGGAATCATCGAGACCGAGCACCAGCACATTGGTGTAGCCGTCAAAGCGCACATCGACCGCGCCGCGGTTTTCCTCCTGGCGGATCAGATATGCCTCGTACATGTCCCGTACATCACGGTATGCCTGAACGCTCCACCCGATCAGATAGTATCCCGCAACACTGACGCTGACAAGGAGGACAATCGTAGAGATCAGCCGAAAAAGGCCGCGGAGAAATGCCCTGCGGCGGCGGCGCGTGCGCTGGCTGCGCCGTTTTTTAATATTTTCACGCGAATTCTCGCTTGCCAGCTGTGCGGCAAGTTCCTCCGCATCGTATTCCGACATGATCTCCCCCTTCCTCCCATGTGTTCCGATGCTGCACTCATGTGGGTCGATTATTTGATGCGTACGCCGCTGAAAATCAGCTCATTTCGCGCCGTAACGGTATCCGGATGGATGAGCCCGCCTTTCTGTATCACAAATCGTATAGACTCCGTCAGCGCAGCCAGCATCATCTCATCGAGCGAAACCGTGCGTGCGAGCTCACGCAGATACTCTGCCTCCGGATACACCCGCGACGGCTCGATCATATCGGCGTAGTAGACAATCTTATCAAGCGCGGTCATGTTGGCCCCCCCGACCGTATGCCGCCAGACTGCCTGTGCAATTGCCGCATCATCCACGCCGTAGACCTCATAGATGAGATAGGCCCCAACATAGGCATGAAGGAGAAGCGGCATCACGGACTCAATCCTGCCGATGGGAATCCCGCGCCGCCGCGCCTCCGCCGGAAGTGCAGCCGTCTCATAGGCGCGGCCGCAGTCATGCAGGAGTCCCGCTGTGCGCGCCCGTTCCTCATTCATCCCGAACCGCCGTGCCATCGCTGCCGCAGTCTCCGCAACGCCGAGCGAATGTCGATACCGCCCGGGGGCGAGGTTCTGCTCCAGAAGGAGCCGCATCTCTTCATACGTTTTTGTCATCGGCACGATACAGCCCCCTCTCCCTAATATACTCCTCTACGGTGCGCGGCACAAGATGCCGAATGGAAAGGCCGGCACGAACACGTGCACGAATCACTGTTGAGGAAATCTCTAAGTGCGGTGTCGGAAGCACCTGTATGTGGCTGCGCTCCTCTGCAGTAAATTTTTCAGCAATGAGCAGCTCATCCAGAGGAGCTCCCTGCCGCGTCGCAACGATGAAGCGGCAGGAGCGCAGAAGACGCTCCGGCTCATGCCAGCGATAGAGATCGTTCATCGCATCCGCCCCTGTGATAAAGAAGAGCTCTGCACCCGCAAGCTGGGCCTGAAGTTCTGTAATCGTATCTACCGTATAGGACGGTCCTTCTCGGCGCAGTTCAATATCTGAGACAAAAAAATGCGGATTTTCGCGTACGCCGTACTCTGTCATAGCAAGCCGGTCCTGCATGGACGCAGCGTGTGCAGCGTCCTTGTGCGGCGGACGTGCCGCAGGAACAAAGAGCACAGCATCCAGGGGGGCCGCAGAACACACCATTTCCGCTGTAATAAGATGCCCCATATGGATGGGATCAAAGGTGCCTCCCATAATCCCGATTCGTCTCTCCATGCCGGCTCACCTCACGATGCAGAGAATCATGAACACAAGCGCGGTCAGCACGAGGAATATGCCAACTGCACGCAGATCATCGAGCATATCATGCCGCCCCTTCGGCGTCGCCGCATATTGGCGCAAGGTACGAAGATAGGCAGTCAAACGCCGCATTCGTGTATTTTCTGTGCAGCGGGCACAGCCTCCCGCACCTGTCCCTCGCCGTAGACAAGATACTTCGTACTCGTCAGCGCGTCAAGCCCCATTGGTCCCCGCACATGGAGCTTCTGCGTACTGATGCCGATCTCTGCGCCGAAGCCGAACTCAAATCCGTCTGTGAATCGCGTTGATGCATTGACATAGATGGTCGAAGCATCCGCCCTCTGTTGGAAGTCATGGGCCGCCCGAATGTCGTTCGTGACAATCGCCTCAGAGTGCCCGGTGTTATAGCGATTGATATGTGCAAGCGCCGCATCTATATCCTTCACCGTCCGGATTGCGAGGATGAGATCACCGTATTCTGCCGCCCAGTCCTCCTCTGATGCCGCAGCGATGCCTGTGAGAATCGCACGCGTCTGTTCGCAGCCGCGCAGCTTCACGCCATCCGCACGAAGCAGATCAGCGATCTGCGGCAGGAACTCCTCCGCAATGGCCTCATGAACGAGCAGTGTCTCTGCCGCATTGCAGACCGATGGACGCGATACCTTCGCATTGCGCACGATCTGCAATGCCATCGGAACGTCCGCCGACCGATCCACATAGACGTGGCAGACCCCTGCTCCCGTCTCGATCACCGGAACGCTGCTGTTCTCGACAATCCGCCGAATGAGTCCGGCTCCGCCGCGCGGAATCAGCACATCGAGCAGGCCCGTCAGATGCGTCATGACATCAACGGCGGACCGATCCTTCATCGCGAGCAGCTGAACCGCCCCGGAGGGAATGCCCGCAGTGTATGCAGCACGCGAGAGCACCTCTGCAATCGCCCGGTTGGATCGAAGCGCGTCTGAACCGCCGCGCAGAACCACAGCATTTCCGGATTTCAGACAAAGCCCGATGGCATCTGCGGTGACATTCGGCCGGGCTTCATAGATCATGCCGATCACGCCGAGCGGCACACGCATACGCCGAATCTCGAGGCCATTCGGACGACGCACGGAGTAGTCTTCTCTGCCGAGAGGATCCGGCAGCGCCGCCGTCAGGCGAAGCCCCTCTGCCATCAAGGCAACACGCTCTGCATCAAGGTGCAGGCGATCGATATACGATGCGCGCATCCCAGCTTCCTTGGCCTCGGATACATCCGCCGCATTCTCATGCAGTATGGCATCCGTATGCTCCATGAGGGCATCGGCCATCGCTTCGAGTGCCGCATTGCGCACATCCGTCCGCCGCGCCGCCAGCGCATAGGATGCTGCCTTTGCGGCCTCTGCCTGTGTACGAATCTCCTGCTCTATCATACGCAACGCCCCCCTTATACCATCAGAACCATATTATCCCGATGGATGATTTCCTCATGTGACGCTCCTTCTACGAGGGTCTGAAAATCCGCAGTCTGGTGCCCCATAAGGCGTGCAATATCTGCAGCATCATATGCAGCAATGCCGCGTGCAACCTCCTGTCCCGCCAAGCTCAGAACACGTACGGTATCACCCGCAGAAAAGGCCCCATAGACGTCCGTCACGCCGACCGCAAGCAGACTTGCACCGCGGCGCATCGCATCGATGCATCCGTCATCGACAACAATCTCGCCGGCAAGTTTCTTCCCGAAAGCAAGCCAGCTTTTGCGGGTTCGGAGATGTGCCTCGCGCGCAGGGAACAGTGTTCCGATTTCCTCGCCGCGCAGAATGCCGCGTATGATGCCGTCCTCATCGCCGCGTGCAATCACCATTGTCACGCCTGCATTCTGGGCAATCTTTGCCGCCTCGATCTTCGTCTGCATTCCCCCCGTCCCCTGCGCCGATCCTGCACCGCCGGCGAGGCGTTCAATCTCCGGCGTAATCTCCGGGATCTCAGAAATCAGGCGCGCCGCAGCATCCGTCCGCGGATTCGCTGTATAGACCCCGTCGATATCGGAGAGAATAATGAGCGCATCTGCATCGACGAGCGCCGCAACGACCGCGGACAGATTGTCATTGTCGCCGATCTTGATCTCGTCGACAGCAACCGCGTCATTTTCATTGATAACCGGAATAACGTTCATCCCAAGGAGGGCAAGAAGAGCATTGCGTGAGTTCATATACTGATGATGACGCGCGGCATTCTCCTTCGTGAGGAGTACCTGAGCCATCGTACGCCCGTACTCGTGAAAAAACTTCTCATAGATGTGCAGCAGCGCCCCCTGCCCGATCGCAGCCAGTGCCTGCCGCTCCGGCACACCCGCGGGGCATTCCTTGAGACCAAGCGTATTCATCCCCGCCGCAATCGCACCGGAGGAGACGAGCAGAACTTCCTTGCCCTGATTTGCCTCATCGATCAGTTCGCGCACGAGATGCTCGATCCGATGGAGATTCATCCCGCCCGACGGGTGCGTGAGCGTACTTGTCCCAACCTTGACGACAATGCGTCTTGCATCGCGCAGACGGTCCCGCGCACTCATAGCTCGATCCTGGGCTTGTCGAAGTTCCGCCGGAAGAGCAGACCGTTCCTGCCAATCACCTGGACGAGGTTGGCGTCTGCCCGCTCTGCAAGAACGGTAATAGCATCCTCCGGCTCATCCGGCGCATTTTGCAGAACACGCACCTTGATGAGTTCGCGCTTTTTGATGGCCTCACGCGCCGATGCAACAACAGCGGGCGTCACCCCTTCCTTGCCGATCATGACGACGGCTTCCTCCGTCATGCCGAGTGAGCGCAGCTTCCGCACCTGCTTACTGGTCAGCGAATTTCGCAGCAAAGTCTTTCCTCCAATACTCCTTAATCCTGATAGTCGAACGCCATATCTCCGATGTGAACGGTCATGCCCTCTTTGATGCCGCGTGCACGAAGCTTCTCATCCAGTCCCTTGAGGCGCCAGATATACTGAAAACGGCGTACCGCCTCATCATTGTTGAAGTTCGTCATTGCAACGAGTTTTTCAATCGCCTTGCCTGAGACAATGAAGTCTCCCGCATCGTTGCGCGAGATCGTCACCTTCTCATCATCTGCTGCATTCTGATCGTATACCGCGACATTATCTTCTTCTGCCTCGGGCTCGGGAACATACGCATCCAGCCATGCCCCGACATGATCAATCAACTCCTGCACCCCTGCACGCGTTGCCGCCGAGATTGCAAAGAACTCCATGCCCTCTTTCTGAGCAAGTTCTTTCAGGCGCGGCAGATGTTCCTCGGCAGACGGCAGATCAATCTTGTTCGCCACAAGAATCTGCGTGCGCCGAGCAATCTTCTCGCTGTACCGTGCCAGCTCCCTGTTGATCGTGTAGTAATCCTCCACCGGATCACGCCCCTCGATGCCCGATGCATCCACGATATGCAGAATGAGGCGCGTGCGCTCCACATGGCGCAGAAAATCATGGCCCAGCCCTACACCATCCGCAGCGCCTTCGATCAGGCCCGGAATATCCGCCATGACGAAACTCTTCTCATAGTCTGTCTGCACAACACCGAGAACAGGCGTGAGTGTTGTAAAGTGATAGTCAGCAATCTCCGGACGCGCAGCGGAACATGAAGCAACAAGACTCGATTTGCCGACACTTGGATAGCCAACAAGTCCCACATCAGCAAGAAGCTTTAATTCGAGGATGAGCCTGCGGCTCTCTCCCGGCTCACCGAACTCAGCAAACGTCGGCGCACGATTTGCCGCATTTGCAAACTTCGCGTTGCCGCGTCCGCCGCGCCCTCCCCGTGCAATCAAAGCCTCTGTGTCGGCTTCTGAAAGATCGGCAAGCACCTCTCCTGTCTTTTCATCCGTCACGACCGTTCCCGGTGGAACATGGACATAGAGCGGCTGGGCATTTTTCCCATACTGATTCTTGTTGCTTC
>ERZ773063.796-NODE-796-length-19764-cov-18.537927_pt1 | contig 19764 bp, 10 predicted proteins | sample MGYA00580625_ERZ773063 | MGnify/ENA primary metagenome ERZ773063 (study PRJEB29015, sample SAMEA2738022) | human oral metagenome | biome: human oral; feature: human-associated habitat; material: dental | place: China | collected 2042 ... | reverse complement strand
GCTGTGCGACGAGCTTTTCCAGCGTCTCTGCGCGGACAGGCTGTCCGTATACGACAGCGAGGATAAGGCCAAGCAGCATGGAGAGACCGAATCTCATCCTCACGAACACGTGCCGCCAAGAGTCATATACGGCTCCTCAGGACGATAGGGGCAAACCAATGAGGTCCCGTTTGGCAATCTTGGAGGCTCCCAAGCCCTTCAAAGATTACCAAACGGGAGCATCAGGCCCCTCCCCGACGAACCGGCAAGCGGGAATCGGACAGGTTATTGGCTCGTTCCTCGTCTAGCTATCCTTCTGATTCAAGCGATCGATAAACTCATTGACTCTAGCTTCACGTACCTCTGGCGAAAGCGATTTATTCAATTCGGCAAGCCTCTCTTTTCTACGTTTAGCAAAGTCCGTTAAGAACTCAGCATACCGTTTTGCTTTGTCCCTCTCACTCTCTGCCGAATCATCTGCTACCTGGAAAGTTTTTTCATCGATAGTAATATCACTATTCGGAGTAGTGATCCAGAGCAGGAAACTTGAATACTCCTCAGATACCGATAGATTATAAGATTCGCCGTTAGCCTCTACAACAATTTGCCCCTTGTCGTTACTTCTTATCATCGTGCATCACCTATCTGGAAGTTATATTTGTTCAGGCGCATCTTCAGATACCGTTCGCCACCGTCGAGAACATTGGCTATAGATTGCTTGATGGGATCATCGTTCAGCGCTCCGTATGTGTAACTTATTCTATCGCTATTGTTTTCGCAGACGATGACGGTTCGAGCATCACCATTCACGATAATTGGTGCAGAGTGGCTTACCACAAAAAACTGGATGTTGAGCTTGAGCTCCTTCAGCCTATCGATTAAAGACTCTTTGATGGTCGCGACGTCAAGATTATCCTCTGGTTGGTCGAGGATTATGTACATCCATCTACCTGCTTTTATCTCATCATTCAAGAACAACTTCAGGAGAGCCTGTGCCTTCATACCGGGTGACATATCACCTATCCACTTGCCATCAATCGTTATGAGTGTCCTTAGTTCGTCAGACTTATTCACCTCTTTCTTCAGCAACTCGAAAAACTTGCTGTAATGAGCAAGAAGATCTCGGCCTTTACAACCCCTAAACTTATTACCGTCAAACGTTTTATGCATCTTGTCCTTGTCAGACTGATACAGGAACGCCTCAACGAGAGCCTGCGTATCACCCGTATGCCCACTCAGTAGCGCGGAAAATAATTTATCAAAAGATGTCTCTTCGCTATAAACAAGACTGATGACGATAGGCTCATCTGCGTTCGTCAGCTTGACTGGCTCTATCGGCTCGCGCATCCTCTCGTATTCCTTTTGCGCCTCACCGTTCAGAAACTCTAGAGACATACGAAGTTCGAACAAGTCATCAAGAAATGTAGCCGCCGCGCTCGTTTTGCTGTTGTATTGATTGAGCGCAGTTGATCCACTTGAGCTGTTGTACTCATTAAGGGTATCAGTGAACAGCGATATGAGCTGCTCGCGGGCTTGGAACCAGGATGGATCAATATCCCCCAGGCATGATGACAGACGAGCGACTCTAGCCGAAAGCTCACTAACACCCTTTTCTATAGCGCGAGCTTCGGTCTCCAGAGATTCAAATAGTCTCTCATCCTCCGGATAGCTGCTCTTGAAGCTGATAGAGTTGCTTTTTTTCTTTAAGCCATCTATCAATCCTAACATATCGGCGAGACCGGTCTTTGCCCGGTCGATTTGAGACCCATAATTGGATGGCTGCGTCACCGAGTCGATCGTAACCCCGGACGGAATATCTGTATCAAAGTGATCAATGTGCCTGGGACCTGACTGGTATTTCTTGTTGAACGCAATGAGCAAATTCTTCTCTAAGTCGAGCATGCCATTAAGACGATCTTTTGCTTTTCCAGACTCCTTCTCCGCCTTATCTTTCAGGGGTGAGACGCGTTCGCCTAAAAACGGGATCACTTCATATTCTCCGTTTGTATAGATGCTTTCCAACTCGCCTTGTCCGAGGTAGAGACAAGACGGGTGATCCTTGGTGGAGACGCCGCCATGTGCCATAAACTTTACGGAATCTGGGTTGACGAACTTGGAATACGTATCAAGGCCCTTATCTGCCAGAAGGCTGGCGAGCAGCGTTTTTCCGCTTCCTCTTGAACCCACGATGCCGTTATAGCCAGGTGAGAAGCGAAGCGTAACGGACTGTCCATTCGCTGCTGCATCATCAATGCATGTATCAAAGGTAACTGACTCCAAGAACTTTGTAGTATTTTTCTGCGGCAATTCGGGACAGCTATCAGAGGTCTTGATACGACTTTTCGGGTCGCTGATTGCAAGCAAGAGAGAGTCCAAGTCCGTATCGAAGTCGATCCACGTAAATTTCTTGCCTATATCATCCACTTCTTTCGCGTCGCTGAAAAAGAGTGACGACACTGTTGTGTTGAGCTCCTTGGCCAAGCCTTCCGATATGTGCTTTCTACTTTTCTCGCCACCCTCTACGGCCATCGCATGGCTATAGTAGAAAAGGTTGTCTTTGTACTCCTGGTTGCTGCGCAGCGGTTTATCACGGGAACCGTTCGGCAGGTAGTCCGAAAGATTTCTTGCGCCCTTGTTCTCGTGAGGAATAAAGAAATGCGGTATCGCGGCCGCTTTCTCTTGGAAATCCTCGAGGAAGATGGCCACGCCCTTTGTTTGTTCGGAGAAGCTCTTACCTGGCAACGAGCGCAAACCTTGCTCTGTCGGACCTCCACCGTGGGGTCTTTCTAGGATCGAAGCTATGAACAGCTGTCTCACGACATCTGACATCTCTTCTACTTGGTCCATCGGAAACCAGACTATGGCGTGGAAGTAGTCACCCTTTGACTCATTTCCGAGAACCAAGCTATATGTTTCAATTGTCGTCTCCTTGAGCTTGACGTTTATCTCCACCCCACCAAACAACGTCTTGTCCTTCTGGGCCATGTCATGCTGCAGTCTCGACAATAGATCTGCGTCGACGCTGTTATGATCTGTCACGGCGAGTACGTCTAGGTCGCTGCTCAATACGGCCGCAAAGAATGAATCCTCATCATAGTGCCTGCTGTAACATGAGCTTGAGTGAACGTGCATATCGCACTTCTTGAATGTTCCTTTGACTAACCTGCTGTCTTCCGTCTTAATCACGACCTTTCACAGCGTAAGCATCAGTTTTCTAGCGCCTCATTTCAGATAACCCTGCTCTTTTTTCCACTCGTAAACCTCCCAGTAAAACTCGACTAGCGTAATGGAGGCCCCGACGGCAAGCTTTGCGTACCTTACGGGCAATGCCTGGAATGTTGCAGACCTACCGTGCCCAGCTCCAAATCCATTCCTAAGTCTAGAGACGCCGGCTGCAATGCTCTGTAGACCGCCTTGTATTCTCTTCTGCGCCTCCTTCGCGAGTTTCGCGGCTTCTGTATCTAAACCGAGCTCTCCTTCATTGATGGCAAGTATCTCAGCGGTCTTCTTCGAGAGTTGAGCAACATCCATGTTGCTCCCTACGCTGCTTTCCTGGCTCTCAAGGATTGTCTTGCAGCAGCTTTCGATAAGCTCCTTTGCCTTGCCAATTGCTTCAACAGGATGCTTGATCCCCATATCCATGAGTAGATTAATTTGACTATCCATGTATTCACTATTGAATTTACTTTTTAGATCAGCTGTAGTCTCTGACAGAAGGGGGCTTGTCGCTCGTTCTCTCTCGGCAATCTCCTTACATTCTTTGTAAAGGGACTGCCTGTTCCCAGCGCCTCTGCAGCCATCAACCTGGATTGGCTCATATTCGCATTTAAAATGATCCTCATAGTACTCAAACAAATCAAGTAGTAATTTCTCTACATCTGCCTCTTTTGCTTCTTCTACGTATCGCCACAAAGACTTCTGCATGGACTGCTGGTACTCATCGCATAGCCCTACACCAATGCTGCGCATAGTGAATGCATTAAACTTGGCCTTGCTGAAATTGAGCACAGTACCTTTCGGGAGAATGAGGAGACTTAGAAAAGCACCTTTTTCTGTATTATCCATCGCATAGACCTCCCTAAATTCCCAGCGCCTTACGCGCCGCCGATACGATATCACCGTCTTGGTAGAAGTCGGGGCTCACGCTGCTCGCAAGCTCCATGGGGACGTCCTGCAGATCACGAATGGCGCTAAACGGCAGCAGTATGCGCCTCGCGCCAGCGTTCCTTGCGACCCGCAGGATGTCTTCCAGGTCCTTCAACTCGTCCATGGAGCCGGAAAGCCTGACAATGCCGGGAATGACCGTTGACGCCGTCACGGGGCGGTTGCAGGCCGCAGAGCAGAGCCCCACAAACTCGGCGAGACTCAGCTCACCACTCGGACCCCTTGCCTGCAGGTCGTTCACGAACAGCAGGTAATCCTTCTGCCGCATGCGCATGCCGGCCGCCACGCGATCACCGTTGTTCTCGAAGCAGCGCCACGCGGCCTCAACGCTCTCGCGCGCAACACGGTTTCCCCCAATGCCCTCGTGCTCAAACCTGAATGTGCCTGCCACAGCCTTGTTCTCAAGCCTGTACACGGCACACTCGTCCTCGACGCTGCGTCCCACCGCAAACACGTGCCCAGGCTGCAGTGGCGCGTCTGGCACAAGGGTGCCCTCGGACTGCTCCGGCACGGCGATAATGCGTGCGCTAGACGGATTGTCCGCGTCGGCATAGCCTAGGCTCACGTCCATGAACTCGACGCCCGCCATTATCTTGAGCTGCTCCTTCACGCGCCGCCTGCCCTCGACCGCGTACTCCAGGATCATGCGCGCCTCCTCCTTGCCCATATTCTCGTCCGGGAAGATGAGCTTCATGAGTCCGCTGAAGGTCTTGCGCACACCCGTCTCATCGCGCGTGTTGAAGTCGCTGTTAAGGCGGAAGTGATCGTCTAGGTGATGCGTATAGTCGCGCCTGCGCAGCTCCTTGCAGAGCTCGCCCAGGCAGTCACTGATAAGACCGTAGTGCTCCGTGAGCAGGTCACTTCGCATCTTGGGCACCTCCCAACCCGGGAGGTAGCAGTGGATGCGGTCGAAGAACGCCGAGTCGTCGTTGAACTCCGGTGGAAACGGGTCGAACAGGTGCGTGGTCTTCAGGATGTTCTGCACGCTGTCGTTTATGTTGCCCTCGAACACCATGGAGGCATCGCCCGAGAAGGACTCGCGGCCACGCGCATAGGTGCCACCCGCCATGTAGCCCTTCAGGATCTGGATCGCATTCATATCCTTGAAGTGCATGCCAGCGACCTCATCGAAGGCAATGCAGTCCCAGTTACCCACCAATCCGGTGCGCTCCACGCTGGTCGCGCGACGCGGATTTGCGTTCAGCCGACCAAAGAGGTTGGCCGTCGTGGTCTGACCGCCCGAGAGCAAGATGGCGTAGGGACTTACCTCGTTGTAGACATGGCTCTTACCAGTTCCGCGCGGCCCCAACTCACAGAGATTGTAGTTGCGCTCTATGAGCGGGACCATGCGCTCAAGGAAGTGCAACTTGGTGCGTAGCTCCATGCTCGCAGGCTCATAGCCCTCGCTGCGCAGCAGCAGGTCGATCCACTCATCGGTGGTAAAGTTGGCGCGCTGGCCAACGATTGAGTCCAGATCGAGCCTAGGCATCTGGATCGGCGTGAGGTCGGCTATCTTGAACGGGTTGTCCTCGGGACCTACGCCCTTCCTCATAGTCTGGCGGGGCTTCTTGGGTCCGCCAAACACGTCGGAGAGCTCGTCCTCGAGCTCGTCCTCAAGACGGAAGTACTCCATCTGGGCGATGCACCACATGCTGCCCGTGAGCATCTTCGGGTACTCGCGCACATACTCGTCCGGCATGACCATCGGGTCTATCGCCAAGTTCGAGAACGTTGCCGTGTGGATGTCACGGTACTCGTCCACCTTCGCGGCCACCTTGTCAATGATCGTATAGCTGCGCAGGTCGCGGACCTTGGACTTGATGCGCTCTGACTCGTCCGGGCGTACGTAGTTCTGCGCCAGGATGCGGCGGATGCGGTCGAGCCCCTCTGCCACGGACTCCTCGTCGTCGGTCGAGCAGTACATTCCCAGTAGGTACTCGAGGACGAAGGTGGGCACGTTGGCTCCCCGCCTCATGAGGGCCGTCAGGTCCTTGCGTACGACCTTGCCAGGGAACGCCTGCAGGGCCTTCCGATCAAGATCATCCGTCTCAAGAACGGGGACCGCGTTGCCCTGGGTGTCTTCCATATCCGTCTCCTATAGCCCGAAGTCGACCGTCGGCGCAAACGCCATGTCGATGGTGAACTCTTCCTTCCAAGAGATATCGCCCGTCTCCACGTCCCTGCAGACAAGGTAATAGCGCTCTTTGGGCGGATACTCCACCCCCGCCCTGAGCGTAAGCATCGGTCTCGTCACGCGAGCACGCTCGTCGAGGGTGGGCATGTCGGCATGGACCCCCTGCACGTCGGTCACGGGGTTACCGGAGCCGTCTGTCAGGGACAGCTCGTACTCGGCCGGCAGCACCTTGCCTAAGACCGGATCCCTCTGAAACAGGTCGACATGAAACATCGAGCTCGTAATGCGCCTCTTTGTGGATACGAGCACCACGATGGCCTTCTCCTGCTCCACCCTCGCCTTCGACGTGAGACTGCGGTTGCGCAGCTCGATGACGGGCACGCACACCTCTTGCAGGCTCACGCCACCGTGCGCGTAGTTCTTGTTGCCCGAAGCGCTCTTGAGGCGTATGCACTCGCGCGGCGCCAGCCCGCAATACGCTGCGCCATGGACATCTCGCATGCCCACCTTAACGAACAGCGGGTTGTCGATGCTCTCCCGCAAGAGTATGTGCCTGCGATGCAACTGGGCGTCAGCTGCGCCAATGTCCGCCTTCGACACCTTATCCTGCTCCCTCAGCGGACCTCGCGTATAGATGAAGCCGTGGTCGGCCGTGACGATGACACGGTTGATCTTGAGGTCGTTGACGGCGATCTTCACGAGCGCAACCAGCTCGTCGACGGTTGCCCCGCATGCCCTGAGCACGTCATGCTCGAGCCTTGGCTTCTCGCCGGTCGAGTCGATTCTGTCCTGGTAGACGTATATGAGCGGGGCATCACCCACGAGCTCTCTGCGTGCAGCCCGGTTGCCGGAGAGAAGGCTCTTGGAGAGGATGGCCCTCGCACCGGGGACAGCCGAGCGCAGGATGGCCTCCCTGTCTGGGGTCGTCTTGGTAGACATGCCATTCACGAGCACCTGCCTGTCATCCCACACATAGGAGATCTCGCCATGGGGCAAAAGAGCTGCCATGCCGAACTCAGTGACCGACGGGAATATCGACTGGAGCGCGTCGAGCGACACGGTTCCCTTCGTCTTCTGTTCCAGGCGGCACGCAAGCTCGCACCCCACCTCGTAGCGCATGCCGTCGGCAATGATGACCATCGTGCGTCTGTACTCGCCCCTGTCGCACAGCCGATAGAACTCGGAGAAGGTGCGCTGGGCGCGCACGCCCCTCACAAGGCCACGGTCCGCCCAATCGGACTCGGAGCAGTTGATCCAACAGTCGTTCGACTTTGGGAGAAACCAGTTCACATAGATGTTCTCGACGTGCTCGGCTAGCCTCTCGGCCGCATCGCACAGCTGCCCGGGGATGTCATCGGTGTTGAGCTGACAGTCATCAAGCGCCGTGCAGAGGGCGCGGTACGCCGCATCCATGAGGTACCAGTCATCCGTATAGGCCCGCCACACATCCTCCGGTCTCGCTGCGTGGAAAGCCTGCGTGTGACTGCGATAGAACGACTCGGACTCGGCCGCTGCCGCAAGCAGGTCGTAGTAGCTCCGCACGCGCTTGTACCACTTCAGGTCCTTGCGCTTCTGACGGATGGCGAGAGCCTCCGAGCACCTATCCGCCCCGTCGGCGAGACTCGACGCCAGCGTAGCGAGGATCACCTCGTTCACGCAGGGCAGCACGTCCGTGTCGATGAGCGAGGACAGGTCTGCCGCAAAGAGCCGCTCAGGAATGTTCAGCTCGGCCTCCACGGTTCGCGCGACCTCATAGAGCGTCTCTCGGCTCTCCCGCTCGCCCATCCAATCGCGGACGATGTTGAGGCAGAAACGGGCATATGGAGCCGAGACATGATCCTCATACCCCACGAGCAGCTCCTCGGGCAGCGTGCACGAGGCCGCAGAGAGCAGCAGGTGCTCCGAGAGCCCCACCTCTGAGGCCAGGTCTCCCGCATAGCCGATGCGCTCCCTCAGGACAGACGACAGTGCGCCCAACGCGTCGTAACGCTCGAGGTCGGCGAGGGTTGCGTCGGGCCCATCCTCGTGCAGGGCACAGAGGTACGTCCTCACGATATCCTCCACGCGGGCGCTGGGAGCCTTGAGGATGGACGACACGACGCCAGCCGCGACATCTGCCTCAGATGTCGTCTCGGGCACACGCTTGAGGTAGGCTGCTCTTCTGCCTGCCGAATTGAAGAACCTCTCGAAGCGTGCCACCGCATCGCGAACGGCGCTGCCTGCGTTGATGTCGGCGAGCAGCATGGATGCCCTGTCGGCCTGGAAGTGCTCGGAGGCGAGCTCGATATCGGCAAGCCAGTCGCCCTCAAGCCCACCCTCGGAGAAGTCACGCGGCCGGCGCGTGTAGACGAGAAAGTCCATGTCCGCCCGCTCTCGTAGGATCCGCCTCTTGAGCTCGAACTGAGGCCCGGCATCCACCCTCGCGAAGACGAGCGGACGTGCGAGCTCGCACCCCAGGCCGTCCTCGGCAAGGCGGTCGAAGTCCTGCCCAAAGGAGCCCTCCACGTCATGCCAGAAGACGATGCGCCGCTGCTCCCCGTCTTGGAGCGGCTGCGTCAGAGCATCCTGTATGAGCTGCACCGCATCAAGACCTGCCATCGTTTAGCTCCCTTCCCTGGCACCATGCCGCTTGATCGAGTACCTCCTACCACTGCTCTGGCCTTGGGACTCGACCAGCCCACACTCGACCAGTCGCCTGTTGATGCGCTGTAGCGAGCGGGGAGGGATCTGCAGGCCGTCCGATATCTCGGCGGGACGCGAGGGCCCGTGTCCGTGCAGGTACGCGAGGACTCGACGCTCGGGATCGGACAGATCGGCAAGCCTTTCGGCCAGCTCCGGCCAATTTCGGCCAAGCTCGGCCAAGGCAGATGTGGCAATCATGCCTGCGGCCTCGGGCGTTTCCGCAGGGGACTCGGCAACGGAAGCCGCCTCTTCGAGTGCATCAACGAAGAGTCCCAGCATAAACTCAACGAATCCCGAGGAGTTTGCGATGGCGTCTGCGGCACCGAGCGCGCTGTAGTACCCCTTCTGATTCTTCTGGATGAGCTCCTCGACGGGAAGCCAAAGAAACACGGGGTTCCACCTGCCCAGAAGCGCCGTGTGCCAGAGCCTGCCCATACGCCCGTTACCATCCCGGAACGGGTGGATGAACTCGAACTCGTAGTGGAACACCGCGCTCTTCACCAGTGGGTGGAGCGTAGACTTTCCATACCAGGCAATGAGGTCGCTGATCTGTTTGGCAACAAGGCGCGCCGGGGGCGCCATGTGCACAAGACGATCACCATCAAAGATGCCAACCCCTTGGGTGCGAAACCTCCCCGCCTCACCCACAAGCTCGTCCATCATGGCGCGGTGGGCACGCAGGAGGTCGTCGACGCTCATGGGGTCAACACTCGCCAGCAGGTCATATGCGGCAAAGGCATTCTTTACCTCGCGGATCTCGCGTGGATCGCCGAGCACGCGCTTGCCATCGAGGATAGCCGTGACCTGTCCCAGCGTGAGCGTGTTGTGCTCGATCGCCAAAGACGAGTGGACGGTACGTATGCGGTTCTGTCGTCGCAGATGGATAGAGCGCTCACCCTGAACCATCACCGACGCCCTACCCAGCTCGTACGACGCACGAGATACCAGATCGACGATCGCGTCGCTCATCGTGAAGGGAGGTTCGTACCCAGGCCCGCTCATGGCTTCCATCACCTGATCCTCGCAAGGACGTCTTGGAACAGCGCGTAGTTGTGCCTTACCCCATCATCGAGGTCAATCTTGATCATCTGGTCCGCCAGGTGGTGGACCTTCTCCTCATACGCGTTTGCCTCGGCCAGCTGGTCAGAGAGAACCTTGCGACGCTTTCGCAGCGCTGCGGCCTCGCGCCTGTCGGCAGAATCGAGGGATCTGTCAATGTCGTCGATCTGGTTGCGGTAACGCTCCTGTTGGGGGTGCACATACTCGGTGCGCAGGCGCGCCAAGAGATCTGGCGTGTAGCGATGCATGTAGAACAGCGCCCTAAAGCCGCCCTTCTTGCCCGAGTCGAACAGCCAGTAGATGGGGCGCCTGCCCGCGCTCTGCACGCTGTAGGTCCTGCAGTGATCCTTGAAGAAGTCGTTGCGGAAATAATCGCGGACCACCTGACGCGGGTCGTCACCGCCCCCCAGCGCGTCAGCCACGAACCGCAGGTTCTCGCCTAGGCGCTCTGGGCCGTACGCCGCCTTCAGGAAGTCGACGAAAAGGCCAACTGCGTCATCGTGGAAGTACTCCACGTCCGTGAGCGGAATGATGCCATCGTCATCAGGCATGAGGGAGGGGTTAGGAACCTGTGCGAGATATTCGTTGAGCCCATCGCCCTGGTTGGCCAACACAAGGCCAGGTTTGTCGAGCGAGTAGCGTCCCATGATGCAACCCACCGCGTAGCTCACGAGCGACCTCACGTCACGCCCGAGGTTGGCCAGGCGCACCGACACCTTGTCGGCGGGCACCTCGATGGGAACCTCGCCTTCCATGTGATAGATACGCGCAAAGATGCGGTTGAGCTCTTCCTCGTTGGACTTCAGGGTATCGAAGCGGTCCTGGCACTCTGCGGACCAGGCGTCGAACGCTTCGGAGACGAGATGTCCACGCACCAGTGGGTGACAGGAAAAGTCCCAAGAGGTTTCAAATGAGTCCCAGTCAGCTTGGGCAACAGAAATGTTTTGCATCACGAATGCGGAAACATCAGGCATCTCCAAAGCTGTTGCTGGTATTGGAACGGTCAGCATCTGTCCAACAGTAAAATGTATCGTCGGCGCGATAATCTTTGCCATCTCCACAAGCACCGATGAGTTCAGCAATCCCAGAAGATTGACTAGGACATCATGTGACGCAAAAACTGAAGGTCCGGCGTCGCTAAAAAGCCAACCTCCTTGTTTGTACCTTATTGATGGCGTCCCGACAGTTATATCATTCCATGTAATGCACTCTCTAAAGTAGAAGTCCTCGTTACGGATTACTGAACCTGGGAAGTCCTTTAAATGTTTGCCACTGTTTTGCCAATCAATAACATACTCATTATTCCCATACCAGCGACGGAAAACTCCTCCTTTATTTAGTGGATACCACTTTACCTGAACACTAGGGCCCGCAGTTGCCGTAGCATTGTTCTTAGACACTTCGTACCACAACCGGAGGAATAAGCCGTCCTTTGATGTAGTCAACCCCTTTTTCGCAATGGCGAAGGCAGCAAGAGGATCAAACTGTTTAAAGTTCTTAATACAATTCTTGCTTGCCCAATACGCAATCGGGCAGCCGGGAATGGACTTAAAGTTTTGGGCATCAGCTCGGTAGAGCCATCCGCAATCGGGGTTCTGGATGGCCTCAAGCGCACGAGGCTGCTGCCACTGAGGGCGGTCAAAGCTCTCTAGTCTAATATACACACCTTGAATATTTTGCCTACCCTTTGACATGACCCACATGCAGGTTGGAACAGTAACATTCGGGTAACCGTGTGTTGATTGTTGAATCATCGAAATAATGGTGGATGAATCGATGATCTTCTTACGCATGTTCTCAAAAGAAGCTATGAACATCCAAGAAGATGCGGTAATCATCGCGATGCTTCCGGAGTCCGTAGCAAGCGCCGCTCCGCGTTCAATAAAGCAGGTGCACAGGTCGTTCTTCTCTTCCGGATAATGTGACTCAATCCACCTAGCCGCCCAGGCTCGCAGGGAGCTCTTCTGCAGATACGGCGGGTTCGCAATCACCAAATCGTACTTCGCGACAAGCGGCTCCATCATGGCCAGTGCCCTTAGAACCTGCTCGTAAGCCTTACGACCAAAGAGCTCCTTCTCGCCCTTCAATCGCTCGGCGGTGGCGCGCAGGATGTCCATATCCTCAGCGCTTGGCTCAAAGAGACTGCCCACCTCATCGAGGTGCGCGAGCGCCTCCACGAGCTCGACCTGTCCGAGCAGGGACGGCACGCCGGGCCTCTCATGCTCGTGGCACACGTCCACGATAGCACATCGCTGCTCTTCGCTAAACTCGACGTTCTGCAGCACGGTGACGCGCGGCCGTACCCCCCGGCGCAGGAAGCGTCTGTCGTACTCGCAGGCCTTCATGGTCAGTGCGAAGCTCGCCATAGCTGCGGCGCGCGGGTCTATCTCGATGCCTGTCAGGTTTCTTTCCAGCACCAACCGAGGAATGTCACGTCTGGCGTAACCACGCTCCTCGTACATGGAGGCCAAGAGGTCGAACGCATACACGAGGATGTGGCCCGATCCGCACGCAGGGTCGAGCACGGTTATCTCCTCGGGACCGCCCACGTGCAGGAACTCGCCGGGGTTGCCGTCGGGCGCAAGATAGCAATCCATCTTGGACGCCAAGGCGCTTGCGGGGTTATTGAGCATCCAGAGGCGTCCAAGCGAATTCTCTGCCAGGTAGTGCACGATCCAGTCGGGAGTGAAAAGCTGCGTGGCGCAAGGGATGTCCTCTGCTGAGACCTTGCGCTTGGACGCAAAGTAGTCGTCCTTCCTCTCCGACACGTAGTACTGGTACATCCAGCCCACGATCTGCACGCCTTCGCGCCAATCATCCTCAGGTATGCCGGACACCAGCCGATCGACGACGCCACCTTCACGCAACAGCCCGTCGGGCAAAAGCAACTCCATGGCAGAGCCCACAGCCTCAAAGACATCAGGCATACAGCCGTGCAGCTCGGCGCACTGCGCGAGGAACACGCAGCGAAACGTCGCCTCATCGTCGCCTCCCTGAACGAGACGTGCAACCTCGGCACGGTCGAGCCCCTCAATATCCACCACCAGGGCCTCCGCAAGGGCCTGGGGTCTCGAAGTTCCGTCGTTCCCGGAGAGCATACGGGTGTGCGAGGGCAGAAGGTCGTTCACCTCCATGAAGCGTATGGCCATGATGCGATTGAACCACGTGTACGCGGCACGCTCAACGAGCCGCTCGTAACCCTCCTCGCGGGCGGCGCCGAGAAGCTTTGCGCGCTGACGCCTCTCGTTTGAGGAGAGCACTCGCCCGTTGACAGCGTCGGCATCCGTCAAATTGAGGGGCTTCTCCGTGATGTCGTATATGGCGCACCTGCGCTCGACCTCCGCGATGAGCTCGCGCCGGGCCCAGATGCAGTAGGACTTGATCGCGGAATCGTTCATGTTAGTCACCGAGCCTCACGGCATCGTTATCTTGGAGGGCGTCCACCAAGGCCTTGCGCAGCCTCTCGACATACGCACCCACCTCATCTGGGGTGCGCATGGTCTCGGTCGGGCAGACGCGGCTCCTTTTGAGAACGCAGATTCTTGGAGAAGCGCTCTCCACAGGTTTGGCAGCCATCGTATCTGCTAAGCCCCTTCGGGCCGCAGCCCTCACGGTACGCTCCTCTGCGAGTACCTTGTCTATCTTCGAGTATTGCTGGTTCTCCCACACCTCGAGCTGGCGCATCTGGGCATCGAGCTGGCTGCAACCCTTCACGGAATGAGCCGAGTCACGCTTTACGAGCGAATCACACTCGATTTGGGCGAGGACAGCCTGCACAGCGTCCGCAGATCCGTTCGCCTCAGTCGTAGCGTAGCGCTTGATCTGCTCGAGGGCGTCATCGATGCGGTTGAGCAGCTCGCCCCGCTTGGCGCTTACGACGTCAGAGAGTGCCTTGGATACCACGACGCTCAGGCCATTGAGATCCTTGATATGGTTGTACGGTTTGTCCATCGTGAGGATGTCCTTGATCTGGGTGATCGCGCTCTGCGCCCTGGCGTCTCCCTCGATGTAGATACCCTCGGTTTCCAGCAGTTCAATGAGTTTTTTCGACTCGTCGTAGAGCCTCACCTGCGTAGTAAAGAACCCTCGGATCCTATCGAGGTCCTCCGAGAGGTCGAGCAGCGTGTCTTGCGTCTTTACGTTCGCGAGCGAGCTGCAGAACAGCGTAGGGTCGATCGCGTTCGAAAGGAGCCCGTCCACGAGCTTGCGGCCATCTGTGACGAGGCGCTTGCCGGGGTAGGAGCCGTGCTCATACCACCGGGCGAGCATGTCGCGACACTCGTCGGAGACCTTGCTCAGGCACTCCTTAGCGAACGCCACAAGCCCGTCCTCATCACTTGGCACCTGACTGGTATCGGTAAAGTCCTTCATGAGGCGCTGCACGGCGGAGAGAATTGCCGCGTCGATTGCCTCACGCTTCTTCACCTGTGCCTTATCGGCATCCCTGCGAAGATACTGCACGATGGCACGCGTGTCATCCGCACCCAGCTGCCTACCGCCCACAGAGATGGCAACTCGCTGCCTCTCGATCAGCTGCGCCGTGACCGCCGCGATGTCGATCTCACGCCAGCCGTAGGGTGTCCTTTGGTACTTGCGCTGCAGGTCGCCCATGTTGGTGGCCTGGTGGGTGTAGGCTTGGGCGTCTAGGAATTGCATGATCTCGTCAGCCGCTCGCCAGTTGGGCTCGTGGCCGTCGATATCCATCTGTGTTCCTGACTGTCCGCGCAACATCGCGGTGACGTCCGCGTCGGTGTCCGCCGACAAGTCAATGTAGCCGACCTTGGTGTAGGTGCGCGTAACGAGCTCGTTGAGGGCGGCGTCGATCCTCTTGGCTGTCGACTGCTCCCTCACGTTGAGGACGCGCCCATCTACGGCAAGCCTCCCGCGAACGATGGCGTCCTCGAGTGACTTCTTGGCCGCCTTCTCGTTCTCGCGTGCCTCCTCACGTTTGCGCTTCACGATGTCTCGCTTGGATGGCGACCATTGCGAGGTGGTGTTCGTGCGCACGTACTTCTCCACGCGACACACCGCGTCCAAGAGGTCGTAGTAGTCGCCCTCCTCAAGACCCACCAGGGCCTGCCCGGTTGACTGGAGCGCAAACTCGGGCTCGGACAGGCGCGACCATTCGTGCGCGTAGGTGATGACGTTGAGCTTCATGCCACCTTGGTCCCTGCCAAGGCACGAGTCATCCACGTAGCGGTCAAACGGGAAGTTATTCTGCCCCGCGCGATACTTGGTCGCAGTGTAGATGTCATTGAACAACAGGTTCTTGATCTTGTCGATAACCTCGTTGGAGTCGATCTCGACCTTGGAGATCTCGTCGGCAACGTCCTGTTCCTCGCTCGTGAGGAAGTTGTACTTGTCGCCGTTACGGGCCACTTTGTTCTCACGCACCAGACGCTCGAGTGACTCAAGGACCTGTCCGCGCAAGGCTATTTTATCGACGTCGGCCGAGTCGATCATGAGGTTGGAGATATTGTTCACGTTGGGCGTGATGTCGCCTATGTAGCGAATGAGGTAGAGGGCCTTGATGGTGCGCACGTCATACGCGGTCAGGCCATACCCCTTGTCCGCCGCGTCCTGGCAGCGATTGATCACCTGGCGGATGCCATAGTCGAGCGAGGTCTCGATGGTGTCATAGAAGCACCAGAGCGGCACGAGCACACCCGTCTGCTCGCCCTCCACGCGCTGCGCCGACTCCTGGAACGCCGAGATCATCGAGCGCTCACCGCTGGACATGTGCTTGCCCGAAAAGCCATGCTCACGCGTTTCAGTGAAGACGTCGGGCAGGATGCGGAACTGGTAGCCAACGAACGGATAACTCTCCACATAGTCGCGCATGTCCGTGTAGCCATACAGGTCGCTCGTGGAGTCATCAAAGCTGAAGAGGTTCTTCAGCACCGTCGCCCGCCTCTCGTAGTCCTTCTCCAGCAGCGCTGCGGCCTCTCCGGTCTTTGCGAGCACACGCTTCTTGATGACCTCGTCCACGTCGCTCGATGACAGCGACAGGCGTGTATCGAAGCGCCCCTGAATCTTGGAGAAGTCCATGCCCACGATGTCGGTCACCGAGTCGATGGCCTGTTGGCTCGTGACCAGCACCCACACGTCGCTGCCGCATTGGGTGCCCAGGTCCTCGGTCATCGTCTGCATGTCAAGCATGAGGCTGCTATCGGAGCCGATGAACTGGCCGATCTCGTCTGCCAGAAAGATGAGCCTGAAGTTTTCTCCCCCTGCCTTCCGACGGTCGATGTAGGCCTTCACCTGCCGGGAGAACGTGTCAGAGGAGACAACGTCGGTCTCGCTACCGTCAAACCAGTGCTGGGCGGCCTCACGACTCATCTTGAGCGTGCGCACGAGGGTCTCGACCATGCTATCCTCATGAAACGCCCAGCCACCGCGATCCTCGAGCCAGTCGAGCCCGCTCACCTCCCCGAAGACTTTACGAAACTCACCGGTCTTGCCTTTTGAGTCGATGTACGCCTCGAGCCTTGCGAGCTTGAGGTCCTCGCCATAAAAGCCCTGGTTTTCGTAGAAGACGCGTTGGAAGGAGCGCATGAGGGCCGTCTTCGACGTCACGCCCTCCTTCCACTTACCGCCCTTCGAGTCCACGTTGAACAAGATGGTCTCGGTGGGAACGGACGCGCAACGTCGCATGCGCGCGTAGACCATCTCGTCGTCGATTTTGCCGTCGAAATAGTCGACGGCACGCTTGCCCCTCACCTCGGGATTGGAAAGAACATAGCTCAGCATCTTCAGGAAGTGGGATTTGCCTGAGCCAAAGAAGCCACTGATCCACACGCCCGTCTTGCTCGTTGGCTCATCGAGCGAGCGCTCGTAGGTATGAAAGAACGTGGCGAAGTGTCTCTGCAGCTCCCTGGCAACGACGTATTCTGCGAGCTCCTGCGCCACGAGGCCCTCGTCGACATCACCGACCTTGACCACACCGTTGATATTTCTGTCGATGTCATGCTCGAACATGTCTTGGATTCGCATGCCCCGTTACCTTTCGTGGTTTAGATCAGGTCGAAAGCCCGATAGTAGTTGCCATCGCGTAGCCGCCCGAACAGCGACAGTGTCTGCCCGTTGAAGCGCCCCGGATACGCGACCACCACGGGCACCTCCTCGAACAGGTGCTGGATGTTATCGAGTATGTTGTGTACCCTCATGAACGGGTACACCTCGCCGACGCCAGTTATGAGAAGAACGTCTCCGGAGCTGTTCGGCCTATTTGCGATCTTGGCAGCGAAGGCCTCAGGAGTCGCGACAGCCGAGAGCTGCCTCAGCGTCTGCTCCTGCCCTTTCTTTTCCTCCATCTTGGGAATGGCAGCGGTAATGCGCTTCTCCTCGCAGATCTGGAGCAAGATGTCATAGAGGTTTGCCTCGCGTATGGCGCACGGCAGCGTAGGATCTCCCTCAATCCTGTCGAAGAGGCGCCGCGCTTGCCTCTCGAGCCGCGGATCATAGCAGAAGATGTATATGCCGACCTCGTTGCCAAGTCCATGGTTGTGCAAGAAATCCTCTTGGCACAGTCGCTCCCTGAGAACCTTGCTACGCGCCTCGAACTCGGCGACCGCCTTGTCGCTCGGCCTGTCTATATAGGTTGCAGGCACCTACCTTACCTCCCCTATCCCGAATGCCGCGAGTGCGGCCATGTCGTCACGCTCGCGTAGGACGTTCTCAAGCACCGGATCCAGAAGGACGACCTGGAGCCCGCCGTCGGGCGTGGAGATGCCGGCCTCGACAAGACACTTGCGCAGCACCTGCTTGAGCTTTGCCACGGTAGAATCCGCCGTAGTCGCGAAATTATCGTAGTCGGAGGCGAGCTCGGTGAAGTAGGCGTTCATGTCCATGGCCGTGAAGCGGTAGTCGAGCTCGGCGTAGCGGTGTGCGATCTCAGTAGTCATGAAGTGGCGCACCAGGGGGTAGAGTTGCATCATCGCATAGAGGTTCGCCTGCGCGGCGGCGTCTGGCATGCCGTACGCGACCATCCTCACAAGGCGCTCATCCGCAAGGGCATCGACGCGTTTGTTGCACGCTCGCGAGATCTTCTGCAACGTCCGCTCCGTCGGGTACCGAAAGAGGTTCTCGGAGCGCACCTTGGCAGTCACGGCGCTCTCGTCCATGCCCTCAAGGCGCAGGCGCGCCACGATGCGCGTCTCGTTGAGGAGCCACTGCTCACGAGCGATCGAGTTGCCTAAAAGCCTCCTATACGGTACAGCCACTGGAAAGCTCCCTGTTCATTGAAGCCATGTCGGCAACTGACGAGACGGGCTGCACCAAGATGCCCACGCACCTCTCGCTTGCGTCCATCTCCAGCGCCTCCCCGCCTTGGCGTGCCCACGAACGTGCCCCGTTCTACCATCCCACGCCAAGTGCACCCTCCCGACTCCTAACTCACCCGCAGAGGTACGTTCCCGACTACACGTTATATCACTAAATTTATATGTATCTTACCATAGTCTAAGCACCTCTCCGAACAGGCTGGGGACTGCGCAAGGCCTTCATCCGCGCACACGAGACCCACCACTATACCAACGGCAATGTCTCCGGTCCGTGTGCGAGCGCGAAGTTGACCTGGCCCTTTATGGATTCCGCCAACGTAGATGGGCCCGATAAGGCCAGCGTTACGATAGCGCAAGAAGCCACTCTGAACCATTCATCGATGAAGGTGCGGATAGAAGGTGGCATGAGGCCTCAGTACGCCTCTTGTTTCTCACGGCCTCAGCATACGTCCGAATGGCCATTACTTGGGATTCGGCCTGTAGATTCCCTCCGCAAACTGCGCGTTCTTGTCAAGTAGATCGCTTATCTGGTTGGCAATGGATTCGTCGGCATCGATCTTCTTGCGGTAGTGATTGGCCATAATGATGTGGGCATAGGGGCTGTCATCTGTGAACTGTATGGTGCGCGGCCTGAGCTTCCTCTGTACTGGGCACCGTATATCCAGTCCTCTGTTCCAAAGCTGACGGTGATGTGCGCACAGGTTCCTCAGAACCGAGAGCGAATGGACCACTTGGGCAAACGGCCCCCACTGAACGCCCAGTGACTGAGTTACGCATTTGATTGGGCTTGTATTCCTGCTATACGTAATCATTTTGGAAATCCGGCCAAATGAGAGAACCTCGACCGCCACCCAGATTGGGACGTTCCGATAGCGCTGACATCGACTTTTGAGATCGTTGCCAGCGACAGACGAGTCAATGTAATGTTCAACCATACGACTCTTGTCCCGCTCAAGGTCGGAAAGAATCCCTTTGACTATATTAGTGGGATTGATAGCGCCTTGATTGCTTCCTTTTTTGTGGCAACTGTAACGACCAACATCAAGGTAATACGCAGATGAGCCGTAGACACGGCCACATTCGTGCGCAAGCCTCGCTCTGATGGCCATCTCAATGACACCCAATTGCTCAAGCAACAGGTGGCGAAGCTTTGAGTCGGCCTGCATGAGACCCACTATTGTTTGAAAGGACGACCCAGTGATGAAGTCATTGTTGCCGCACTTAGGGTCACGTTGGAACTCTCTGGCATATCCAGAAAAGCGATAGTAATTTACGCGACTGAGAAACCTTTTGAGCTCATCGATATCCGAGCACACCAAACCACGATCCCGAACGAGCAACTCGCTCATCCCAGTAACAGTTTTGAAGCTCTTATTGTGCACCCACGTTCCAGCCAAAGAGTAAGGAAATGGCCCACCGCATTTCAGGACACAACGTGTAGCCTTGGGTGGGCGCTGATGGCCT
>ERZ773063.795-NODE-795-length-19767-cov-18.060116_pt1 | contig 19767 bp, 22 predicted proteins | sample MGYA00580625_ERZ773063 | MGnify/ENA primary metagenome ERZ773063 (study PRJEB29015, sample SAMEA2738022) | human oral metagenome | biome: human oral; feature: human-associated habitat; material: dental | place: China | collected 2042 ... | reverse complement strand
AGGAACAGGGTCTGGAGCATGAGGCCGGCGTCCATGGCGCTCCACGGGAGCATGTCCTCGTGGACGAAGACGAAGCCCATGACGGGCGCGTCGAAGGCCGTGACGTTGCGGCGGGCAACACGGTTGCGCCCCTCAATATCGGCGCGCTCGATGCCGTGGATGCCGTAAAGGAGCTTTGCGACCTCGATCTGGGCGGGTCGCACCTCGTCCGGGTAGCGCTTGCGCACCGGGAAATCACCGTCGGGCACGGGGATTTCAATGGTGGGGTCCTCGGCCTTGCGGGCGTGGGCGGCGATCTCCTCGTCGAAGAGGCGGCCGTAGTGTTCGCGCAGGCGCTGCGCGCGCTCACCCATGGCCAGGGCGACGCGGAAAGCACGCGTGTTGGACCAGGACGGCGCGGCCGTCGCGTCGGCGAGGATCGCGTCGAGGACCTCGGCGGGGATCTCCCGGTCCGTAAAGGCGCGCATCGAGCGACGCGAGGCAGTCAGGGCGGAAAAGCCGTTGGTCTGCTCGGCGACTGTCATGCACCCAGGCTATCCCGATCCGACGCTCCCAATCCACCCGGCCCGCCCACTGGACGGCCGTCGGTTTGCCAGCTAGCGATCCCCGTTCAGCTCTCGCGAGATACCACGCCCAGCCTCCAGCTCCGCGATACCGCGATCAAGGTGAGCAAGGTTGGCGCGCGAGTAAAAGCCATCAACCTCCAGAACAAAGGGAATCCGCTGCTCCCGCGCCACCTTCTTCGCAAAGATCGTGAAAGCAGTATTCATGGAGAGCCCCATTTCTTTACAGGCGCGCTCCATCGCAGCCTTAACCTCAGCATCGAGTCGAACGGTCACCATTGCAGTTGCCATACAACACCTCCACAACAGCATATAAACATCATTATACTATCAGACTGACAGCATAATGATGGTTTTAAGGGTGCACTCCGCCCAGGGAATACATAAGTACTGCCCTTACCGGGCCAGAGCCTCCTCGAAGGCGACCACGTCCTCCTCGGGCGTGGCCCAGGACGTGCCGATGCGCGCCAGGTAGCGGCCATCGGGCAGGGTTTCCCATATGCCGTAGCGCACCTTGTCCGACAGGCGCTCATGCCCGGCCTGGTCGAGGGCCACAAACGTCAGGTTCGTCGGCGAATCCATGGTGACCACGTAGCCCGCACGCTTGAGGGCCTCGCGAATGCGCGTGGTCGCCTCGACGGCGGGTTCGCCGATCGTCAGGTAGAGACCGTCCTCGAAAAGCGCCTCGAACTGCACGCCCAGGAGGCGCCCCTTCGCCATGAGCGCACCGTGCTGCTTCATATGGGTGACAAACTGACGGATCGACCCGCGCTCGGGGATCACCACGGCCTCGCCGAAGAGCGTTCCACACTTGGTGCCGCCGATGTAGAACACGTCGGTCAGGCGCGCCAGGTCGGCCAGGCTCACATCATTGGCGGGCGAGGCCAGCGCATAGGCGAGGCGCGCGCCGTCCACGAAAAGCTTGAGGTCGCGCTTGCGACACACAGCCGAGAGCTCCTCAAGCTCGCGCAGGGAGTAGAGGGTGCCATACTCGGTGGGCTGCGAAATATAGACGAGGGCGGGGGCAATCATGTGGTCACGCGCACCGTCACCCTCCCACGCTGCGCAGATGCGCTCGACGTCAGCCGCGTTGATCTTGCCGTCAACGGCGGGGGTGTCGAGGATCTTGTGGCCACCGCGCTCGACGATGCCGGCCTCGTGCATGTTGATGTGGCCCGTGTTGGGCGCGATGACGCCCTGCCAGGGCAGGAGAATCGCGTCGATGACGGTCGCGTTCGTCTGCGTGCCGCCGACCAGGAAGTACACGTCGGCGTCGGGCGCCTGGCAGGCCTCGCGAATCAGGTCGCGGGCACGCTCACAGTGCTCGTCGGTACCGTAGCCGCTGGACTGCTCCATGTTGGTAGCGACGAGGGCATCAAGCACCCGGGCGTGCGCGCCCTCCTGGTAGTCGCTGGAGAAATTCGGCAGCGTCGAAGAAAAAGTCATTCGACCATTATTCCACGTGGCATCACGACTAGAGTCCAAACAGGTCCGCGTGAGTTCCCGTCCGCGTCAACGTCAAAACCAGGCGCTCGCCATCCACGTAATAGATCAGCAGCCAATCAGGCTGAACATGACACTCACGATGCCCCCGCCACTCGCCCCCGAGAGCATGATCTCGGTGCGAGATAGCGAGTTCCTCGCCAGCTGCCAGCGTTCGGATAACTTGGTCCAGACGATTGATGTCGAGCCCGCGCTTCATCGCGCGCTTGTAGTCGCGCTTAAACTTCGTTGTCCAAACGACTTTCAGGGTCATTAGCGCTTCAACTCCGCCAGAGCGTCTTCAACGTTCAGAGCCTCGACAGCAGGATCGGAGGCTAGCTGCTCCGCTTCCAACATCACCAAGACCGTCTCGCGCTGCTGCTCATTCAAACGCAGATCGAAAGGCATTCCACCCACCCGCACGCTCTGGCGTAGGAAAGCGTTCACAGCAGACGTCAGATTCATGCCGAGTTCCGCGTAGATCGCTTCGACCTCACGCTTGAGATCCGCATCCATGCGTACACTAAAATTCACAGTTGCCATGCGAAAACCTCCTTATGCATGTCATTATACATGCAATACACCTAGTAAAGCATGCACTCATGGCACAGCGAAGGGCCCCTCATGTCGGCACAGAACAGCACAATCAACCGCGATTCGCAGGCCTACTGGAACAAGCGGGCCGCGACGTTCACACGCAACGCGACCGGTGACTACGAGCGCTGGCTCCTGGATCTGCTCGCGCTCGAGGCGGGCGACGAAGTGCTCGACATGGGGTGCGCGACGGGCACGCTCGCCGTCCCCCTGGCCCGCGCGGGGCACCGCGTCCACGGCTGCGACTTCGCCAAGGCCATGCTTGCAATCCTCGACGAGCGCGCGGCAGCCGAGAACCTGCCGATCACCTCCCACCTGCTCGCCTGGGAGGACGACTGGGAGGCTAAAGGATTCGGGCCAAACAGCGTCGACGCCGCATTCGCCTCGCGCTCCCTCATGAGCGGGGACGTCTTCTCCGCCGTGCGCAAGCTCGACGCGACGGCACGCTCACGCGCGGCCGTCGTCGTGCCGGGCAGTCCCCTCCCCTCTCGCGACCCGCGCCTCCTCACCTACCTGGGACGCGCCGCACACCCACCGCGCATCGTCCGCGACGTGACGCGAGCTCTTGCTGCCCTGGGACGTGTCCCGATTTTCGCGACCACACGAACCTTCCGCCCGATGCGTTTTTCTTCCTTCGACGAGGCCCGAGCGGACCTTCGCCGCCTGGCGGGCGTCGAGCCATTCACCGACCGCGAGCAACGTCTCTTCGACGCCTACGCCGCCCAACACTTCGTGCGCGAGGCCGCAACCGGCACCTCGGGCGAGAGCGAGGACCAGTGGGTCCTCAACTACAAGCTTCCCGTCACCTGGGTGTTTATCGGCTGGCGCACCGACGGGAGCGCGTGGGCGTAGCCGACCCGGCCTCGTTCTCGCGAGCCGCCTTCTCAGTCCGCGTCGGGGCGGCGCCTGCGCGCCTTGACCTCGCCGCGCCTCTTCTTGTCGGCGAGCCTGCGCAGTTTCGATACGCGCGTCGGCTTCGTCGCCCGACGAGGCGTGGGCGGGGTGAGTGCTGCGCGCAGGACGTTCGCGAGGCGCTCGCGGGCGGCCGCGCGGTTGCGGCGCTGGGACCGGTGCTCGGCGGCGGTGATCGTGAGGATGGTTCCGCTCAGGCGATCATCGAGCTCGCGGAGGGCACGCTCGCGCTGCTTCTCGTTCAGAGCGACCGTCGTCGCCAGATCCAGGCTGAGCTGGACGCGCGAGTCCGCCGTGTTGACGCCCTGGCCGCCGGGGCCCGAGGCGTGGGAGAAACGCTCGATCAGCTCCCCCGCGGGCACGACGAGGCCGCGCGGGCAGCCGGGCCCGGTGGGAATGCGGAGATCGTCCATGCGTTCCAGTGTGCACCACGCGCTGCACACCGGCCTCGTCAGGCGAGCAGGGAGGCAACACGCGCTTTCAGGTCGGGCAGCACGTCGGCGGCAAACCAGGGGTTCTTCTTCATCCACATTTGGTTGCGCGGCGAGGGGTGGACCAGCGGGAAGTATGTGGGCAGGTAGTGCTTGTAGTCGCGCACAACGTCCGTCAGGGAGGCCGAGGACTTCAGGTCCAGGTAGCGCCTGGTCGCGTACGCGCCGACGAGGATCGTCATCTCCAGGTGCGGCATGAGCTCGAGCAGGCGCGGGTGCCACTTGTCGGCGAAGTCCTTGCGCGGCGCCAGGTCGCCGCTCTTGCCCGTGCCCGGGAAGTAGAAGTCCATGGGGACAATCGCGAGCTTGCCCGAGTGATAGAACGCGTCGCGGTCGATGCCCATCCAGTCGCGCAACCGGTCGCCGCTGCGGTCGTTCCACACGATGCCTGTTTCCTCGGCGACCCGCCCGGGTGCCTGGCCGACAATCATGATGCGACACTCGGGGCCCGCGTAGAACAGGGGCTCCACGCCTCGCTTAGTGTACGAGGCGTTGGCCGGGTCTGCGGCAATCTCCTCGGCAATTGCACGAACAGCTGGATCGGTGATCTCGGGTGTCATGCCTCCAGGGTATGCCTATCCCGCAGGCGCACGACCCCCGAGGCCTCGGAGGTCACACACGGGCGCACGCAAGGCGCCAGATCGTCCCCAAAATAACGGACACACCCCAAATTCCGCACGTAATTCCCCGGCCGTTCCTTTTACCCATCCTCCACAAACCCTGGAATTTCAACGATCACAATTCAAACTCTGAAAGATTGACGGGGGAATTACGTGCGAAATTGGTGGGGAAGGACGTGCGAGGTTCAGGCGAAACGACAGGGGGACAATAAGGGGACGACAAGGGGTAATGACAGCGGGAAGGGCCACACCGATTGGTAGCGACGCAGCCGGCGGGCATACAGTGGAGCGCATGAGGACAGCTGAACGCATGACGACGAACGGGCTGAGGCGCAGCCAGTGACAACACGACTCGTACGGCAAACCAATAGGTTCCGCATCACCGCCATCGTCGCGCTGTGCCTGCTCGCCCTCGTGGGGGTCACGTCGTTCGCGCTCAATCGTTCGGGCAACAGACAGAAAGACCCCACGGCCATTGCCTATGAAGAGGACGAGGATCCCTTGCCCGAGGGCGTCGCCTCACTCATGGACACGGCCAAGTCTCTGCACGGCACGATCGACACGATCACCTACGAGCAGAGCTACGAGGGGACGACTTACACCAAGCAGGCCTACGTGTACGTTCCCGCGTCCTACGCCTCGGACACACCCGCGAACGTCCTCTATCTGACGCACGGCTGGTGGGGGAACGCCGCCGGTCTGGCTGACGGTGTTTCACCCGTCGTCGACGAGCTGGAGACCGCCAGCAAGGCTGCACCGACGTTGGTCGTTTTCGCGACCTACTATCCGGATCGGTCCTTCGCGACGGATGACTACGAGGAGGACTACACCCTTAATCTTTTCTTTGCGACGAGCGAGATCGATACTCTGATCGACACGGTCGAGTCTCGCTACACGACGTTTGCACGCGGGGACATTTCCGACCAGTCACTGCGGGCCTCACGCAAGCACCGCGCGTTCGGCGGTTTCTCGATGGGCGCGACGACCACGTGGGATGTTTTTGCCTTGCGTCCGCAGTACTTCTACGGGTACATGCCGATGGCTGGCGAGTCGTGGATCGGGCGCGAGGAGGACGCTGACTCCCCGCGCATCGCCGAGCTGGTGACCGCCGACGTCGAACGCGCCCACTACGGGCCACGAGACTTCCTCATTCTCGCGTCGGTCGGCTCGGAGGACCCTGCCCTGTGGGATATGACCCCGCAGATTGATGAGCTCCGCGAAGACTATCCCGACCTCATGACCGACGACAGCATGCAGCTGTGGATCGACGACGGCGAAACCCACTCAATGACCTCGATCGCCAACCAGGTCGAGCACAACCTACCGCTGCTTTTCCCGGGCAAGTAGGGCGCGCCGCGCACGCAACGTGAGCGCGACACACGCAGCCCCGGCCTCGTTCCTTTTCTCAGGGACGAGGCCGGGCTGGCTTGCAGATCAGGGGATCTTATGCGCGGGGCTGACGCTCCGCCCACTCGCCGAGGCTCACGCGCGGACCCGTGAAGAACGGGGTGTCCTCACGCACGTAGAGGCGCGCCTCGGTGTAACGCTGGGCGTGCATGACTCCCTCGAGACGGTCGAGGGTATCGGCCTCGAACGCGAGCACCCACTCGTAGTCGGAGAAGCCGAAGGCCGACAGGGTCGAGCCCTTGACGTCCGGGTACTGCGCGAAGCCGTTGCGGCCGTGTTCGGCCATGATGCGGGCACGATCTTCGGGGGCCTTCAGGTACCAGTCGTAGGAGCGCACGAAGGGGTAGACCATCGCCCAGTCGCGGGGGGCGACGCCGCCGAAGCAGGCGGGAATGTGGCGCTTGTTGAACTCGGCGGGGGTGTGCAGGCCCATGCAGGACCACACCGGGTCCAGGAACTTGCCCAGCGCCGACGCGCGCAGGCGGTGGTAGGCATCCTGCAGGACCTCCGGGTCGTCGTCGAGCCACCACACCATCAGGTCCGCCTCGGCGCGGAAGCCCGAGACGTCGTAGAAGCCGCGGATTTCTGCGCCCGCTCCCTTCACGTAGTCCAGGGATTCGGCGACGATGCGGCCACGCTCGCCATCGTCGGTGGGCAGTGACTCACCGAGCGCGAACACGGAGTAGAGGGCGTAGTGCTGCTTGTTGTTGACCTCGTCGAAGTCGACGTCCGTCGCGTCGCGCGGGTCGGTGACGCGGGCGTGAGCGGCGTGCGAGTGGGGCGTCGCCTCGGTACCCGCGTGGCGGGCCTGGTGGCGCGCGGCGTGCTCACCGACGCGGTCCGGCACTCCTGCGGGATGTCCCGGATTTTCCGGGTTCTGCTCGGGCGGCACGACGGCATGGGGATGCTGGGTAGACATGGAGTCCTCCTGGGTTGGGGCTGGTTGACCGGCGGCTCGGCTGGGCGCGCCGGATGCATGAGGGGTGGGTGCGGCGCCGGGATGCCCACCGGCGCCGGAGGACGAGGCGTGCCCGGGGCGCGCCGGAGAGAGGCAGCAGTCGCTCGGGCAGACGGTGTGGAAGGGTCCGGTGCCGGTCACGGTGACGGGCGAGGGATTCTCACCTCGCGCCTGGGCCGCGCGTTCTTCGAGCACGTCGACCAGGGAGGACACGAAGCCCGGGTCGGTGGATACCGTGTCGGCGCGTTCGTAGGGAATCCCCAGGCACGCGGCGGTTTCCTTCGCCTCGGTGTCGAGGTCGTAGACGACCTCCATGTGGTCGCAGATGAACCCGATCGGGACGACGACGGTGCCGGTCAGCGACGTTGTGTCGGCTGCGATCTCCTCGAGGAAATCGTTGATATCGGGCTCGAGCCAGCGGGCCTGCGGGGGCCCGGACCGCGAGCAATAGACGAGGTCGTAGCCCAGATCCGCGCGGCCGAGGACGCGGCGCACCTCCGGCATGATCGCCTCAATGAGGGCGTGGTGCTGGGCAACGTAGCTGATTTCAGTTGCGGGGGTTCCCGCGTCCGACAAGGCCTCGCTCCCCTGCTGCTCGGCGCGTCCGCCCGAGGCCGCCACGGCCTCGTCGATCGAAGGACGGAAGGGGAAGGGCGAGGACCCCGCCTCCATGCTCACGGGGATGGAGTGGGTGACGAAGATCAGGCGAATCCCAGCCGGGTCAACGCCACGCGCCGCGAGGGCCGCCCACGCGCGCCGGATGGATGCGATCTGCGCGCTCGCCATGCCGGGGGTCGAATAGTAGGGGCGAACCTTGTCCAGGACGATGTCGGCGTCGGGGTTGTCGGAGCTATCCTCGGTGCCCAGTGCGATCGTCCCCCACTTGTCGCGCAGGGCCTCCGCGGCCTCGGCGAGGTCTTCACGGTACTGGCGACACCCCGAGTACGAGGCGTAGGCGGAGGTGGGCAGGACGAGGATGCGACGGGCGCCCGCCTGGGCGAGCTCGTCGAGCCCTTCGGTGACAAAGGGGTGCCAGTTGCGGTTTCCCCACCCGACGGGGATGTCGTGCCCGCGGCGAGCGAGTTCGGCAGACAAGTCCGCGATCAGACGCTGATTGCAGGCGTTAATGGGCGAGACCCCGCCGAAGCGCTTGTAGTGCGCGGCAACCTGGAGCAGGCGCTCGTCGGGGATTCCGCGACCGCGCGTCGCGTTACGCATGAACGGCAGGACGTCCTCCTCGCCGTTCGGGCCACCGTAGGACAGCAGCATGATCGCGTCGTAGGTTTCCAGACCTGGCACTTTCAGTCCTCCTTCACGCCTAGCGTGGACAGTGTAGGGCCGCTTCCCTCCCCCACGCAGCGACAGATTGTCAGAAAAACGCAGCAAATCAGCACTTTTCCCCGGCGCGTAGCACCGGCTTGCGCACGCAAGTTAACACTGTTAACCTTATCTGCGACACACAGTTAACAGCGTTAACCGATGGGAGAGAAACCGTGTCACACCCACATGCCCCAGCCCTGGACGCCCGGGGAATCCGCAAGAGCTACGGAACTCACGAGGTGCTGCGCGGGGTCGACCTGCGCGTCGAACCCGGACAGATCCTCGGTCTGCTCGGACGAAACGGAGCAGGCAAGTCCACGCTCATCACAATCCTGTGCGGCCTGCGCCGCGCCGACTCCGGAACCGCCAGCATCTGCGGCCACCGCCCCTCCTCCGCCGACGCCGCACGGCTGATCGGATACGCACCCCAGGAGCTGGGCATCTACCCCGACCTGAGCGTCGCCCAGAACCTCGCGGCCTTCGGCGAACTGCACGGACTCGGCCGACGCGAGGCCGCCTCGCGCGCTGGCGAGGTGATGGATCTCCTCGGCCTCACAGAGAAAAGCGGCCAGCGCGCCTCGCACCTGTCGGGCGGGCAGCAGCGCAGGCTCCACGCGGGCATGGCGATCATGCACCGCCCACGCCTGGTGTTCATGGACGAGCCGACCGTCGGCGCGGACGTGGAGGCGCGCAGCCAGATCCTGCGCGCGGTCCGCCAGCTCGCCGACGAGGGTGCAGCCGTCGTATACACCTCGCACTACCTGGCCGAGTTCGAGGAGCTCGGCTCCGACATCGCAGTCCTGAACGAGGGGCGCCTCGTCGCGAGCGGCACGCTCGAGGAGATCATTTCCAGCCACGGGCGCGCCGAGGTCACCCTCGAGTTCGACCGCCGCATTCCCGCGATCGACGGGTGGAGCGCCGACGACAGGCGCCTCCAACTCATCGGGGACGAGGCCGACCCAGGTTCGCGGATCGGCGAAGCCCTGGCCTCACCCGCCCTTCAAGGCGCGCGGCTGACGGACGTGCGCATCACGCAGGCGAGCCTGCACAACGCGTATCTGCAGATCATCAAGGAGAGTGACCATGTCGCAGCTTAAGCAACTCGGGGCTATGACCCGCCTGAACGTCCGCCTGCAGCTCACCGACCCGGCGCCCACGCTCATCCTGACGGTGATCCCCCTCGTCTTGATTCCCTTCATGATGCCGGCCTTCAAGTCGATGCTCCTGGCCGACGGCTACACCGGCGTCACGGGTGCCGAGCAGGCGGTTCCGTCGATCGCGATCCTCTTTTCATTCCTGGCCGTGCAGAACATCATCGGCTCATTCTTCAATGAGCGCTCGTGGGGCACGTGGGAGCGTCTCGAGGCCTCCCCCACCTCGCACGCGTCCATCCTGACGGGCAAGGCGCTGGTCGCTTTCCTCATGCAGACCGTCCAGATCGCGGTTGTCCTCGCGCTCGGCGCCCTCATCTTCGGGTACCGGCCGACCGGGTCTCTCGTCGCACTCGCCGCGATTCTCCTCAGTTTCTCCGCGGTTCTGTCGGCGCTCGGCGTTGCGCTCGCGCTGTGGTCGCGCAGCCGCGACGCGGCCCTGTCACTGTCGAACATCATCGGTATGCTGGCAGCAGGCATCGGCGGGTCTTTCTCCACGGTCTCTTCGTTCCCGGATTGGGCGCAGCACGCCGCGCGCCTGTCCCCCGCCTACTGGGCAATCACCGCTATTCACGAGGTGAGCCTGGACGGGGCGAGCCTTGCCGACGTCGGGGCGCGGATCGGCGTCCTGTGGGGTTTCTTCGCGGTGATCGCGGGGCTGGCACTGGTACAGTTCCGGTATCACAGGGAGTAATGACCACCGAAGCGGAGAGTCCATGCCGTCGTCACGCCAGCGCGCGCTATCGCGAGAGATCATCTTGTCGACCGCGCTCGACTTGGTTGACGAGGAGGGGCTCTCCGCTTTGTCTCTGCGGTCCCTGGGAAAGCGCCTCGGCGTCTCCCAGGCCGCCTTTTATCGCCATTTTCCGGACAAAGCCGCCCTCTTGGAGGGTATCGCCGAGCAGGTTTGGCGCCTCACGTTCGAGGCCTTCCTGGGCCGCGTGGACGCCGGGGCGGTTGACGGGGCGGCGATCCCGACGCCCGAGGCATCGGCACCGACCGAGGGCACCCCGGCCTCGTCCCTGCTGACCTACATGCGCACCTACGCGCACTGCCTGGCATCAACACTGCGGTCCCACCCGGGCGCGGTCATGCTGCTGCTCACGCACCCGATGTCGACGCCCGAGCAGCTGTCGCTCCTGGCGCGCGTGTTCGTGACGCTCGCCCGGCGTGGTTTCACGCCGAACGCGGACATGCTGGGACTCGTGAACGCGGTGTCGATCTACACGACGGCATTCGTCGCCGCCGAGGTCGTTCCACCCGTGGGCGGTTCCCCCGAGCAGCCCGCCGATCTGTCGGCCGCGAGCGCCGCGCTCGACCCCGAGGACGCGCAGGCGCTGCGCCCGCTCATCGAGGATCTCCTGGACGGCCGCTACGACTTTAACGCGCAGTTTGAGCGGGGCCTGGAGGCAATCCTGCGCGGCTGGAGCTGACGCTAACCGATCAGTTGCTCGACCTCGCGCACGATGCGCTTGGTGCCGCCCAGCGAGGTTAGTTCCTCGCGCAGCCCTCGGATTCCCGAGGTCAGGGTCGGTTCATCGACAACGATGCGTCGGGCGGCGCGCGCGATGAGCGCAGGCTTGGGCGCGTGCACGGTCAGGCCGCAGCGCGCGTTTTCCACGGCCTCGGCGTTGAATTGGCGTTCAAAGACGCGCCCCGGGACGATCAGCTGCGGAACTTCGTGGGACAGGGCGTCCATCATCGAGTTTTGCCCGCCATGGTGCACGAAGACGCGGGCGCGCGGCAGGAGATCGGCGACGTCGAAGCGGGGCGCGCAGCGCACCGTGTGGCCACCTGAGACCTGGGTGGCCTCGGGCGCTCCCGCGACAAAGACGTCGCATCCGAGGGCCCGGGCGAGTTCTCGCCCGGCGTGCACGGCCACGCCCGCGGGGACGCTGCCCGCGCCGAGGTAGACGAGGGCGCAGTCGCGCGGCTTACCTGTGGGAGCGGGTGGCTCGTCCAGGAACCCGCAGTAGATGGCCCGCTCCCCCGCGCGCGGTTCCAGGGTCGGGCAGCTCGGGATGAAGCGGCGCCGCACCCCCTCAAAGATCGTCAGGGACGAGGCCGGGGCAGGCATTCCCATCTCGCGCAGCAGGCGTCGAATTCCTGCGGATTTACGAGGGTTGGAGGCGTAGGCGGCGGTCGTCGGCTGTGAGGCGCTGCCCACGCATGGGATGCCCTCGGCGCGGGCGGCGATGACGGCGGCGAGACTGAATTCGGAGTAGACAACGTCGGGGCGCGCGGTGTGCATGTGGGAGCGGAGCGTATCGACGGCCGCGCGCGTGTAGCGCTCGTCGAGGGCTCCGGTCAGCCAGAGGACCTCCTCGAAGCTGCGCACGGGCTTGCGTCCCATGAGGCCGAGGCGCGAGGCCAGGGGGAAGGTGTGGCGGGCGATGGCGTCTGGCAGGCCGAGGGGCGAGGGCACCGGAATCTCAAGCGTCGGAGCGATGGGATCGGCACAGTTGCCGTCGTCTCCCCACGCGAGCGTCACCTCGTGGCCGCCGTCCTGGAAGGCGCGGGCGACGCGCTGCGCGCGCGACCACGGCCCGCCCATCCGCGAGCGGGCGACCATGGGAACGACAAGAACCTTCACGATTCAAGGGTACGCCGCTCACAACCGCGCGCCCGCAGCACGCCCACGCACCGACCAGGGAATGTCCACCATGAACACCGATAAGGTCGAGGACGTCGACTGAGCGGCTACACCACTAGCGGCCCAGGCGCTTGACAAAGCGGAACATGCAGTCGGCCTCGCCCATCGGCTCGCCCGCTCCGCGGGGATACGAGGTGTCGGGGTGATGTTCGTTGAAGAACTCGACGATGTGGAAGCCGCACTTGTTGACGTAGAAGTGGATGTTGCGCACCTCGAAATAGGGCGTCACCAGTGTCCATTCCCTCACCTGCGGGTGGGCGGCCTCGATGGCGAACCAGGCGCGCGTCCCCACTCCCCTGGAATGAACCGAGGCCTTCATTGCGAAAAGGAGAACCTCGCCTCGATGACCGGCAACGGTGAGGATGACATTGCCCACTACATTGCCGTCCTCAAGGATGCGATAGGCGAGCGCTCCCGGTGCATTCAGGGACTCCTCAATGTCGGAAGTGGGAGGATCGGCTGCGCCGTTGCACCGCCCTCGCTGGGACCAGCCGGAGGCTGCTCACGCGCAGCGAGACGTTCCCCCACGAAGGATCCCTGCGGGTTGCCCTGGAAGTGCTCGAAAGATTCCTGAAAGTCCGCGATCAGCACAGGACGCTCGGTCTCAGTCAGGGGCACAAGCATGATAGTCATGGGCTCATCGTATCTGTGAACGGCTGCAAATCTGACAGCAGGGGTCTCTGTGCTCAGCATCCTGGAGATGAGGCCCAACGACGCGCGCCCCCGAGAGCCGATGGGGTACATCATGGAACGCCTGCGCGCCATGCCATTCGTCATGCACATCATCAAGGTGCCCCCACTCGTTTCGACTAAAGGAACTGAGGTTCTAGGCTCCTCAAGCTAGACACGTAACCGCCAGCTACCCTCCGGGGCGCTACAGCTCAAGCTTCATGTGCACGAGCTCCTGGTAGCCCACAGCCGCGGACCGGTACCCTCGGGGATTGCGCCCATACTCCTCGAACCCCGCGCGCCGATACAGGGACACCGCGCGTTCATTACCAGCCACTACCTCGAGCTCGAGCTGGGTGTAACCCGCCCGGCGCGCACAGTCGATGCACGATCCCATGAGCACTCGGCCGATCCCCATCCCCCAGTAATCTTTGAGGACGCTGATCCCAAAGCGCGCCCGGTGCACCACCTTGCGCCTGCTGCCCACCGCCGTGACTCCTGCGCTTCCCACGATCTGCTCATCGACGACGGCGACGAGCTCGACCTCATTGTTACTGCGCTCCGTTTCCGCCAGCGAGCGAGCCTCTCGCTCAACATCGGTTCCTTGCTCATCCGGGCAGGACAGCAGGTAGTCGGTCTCCGCATGCGTGCGCTGCATGATGTCACGCAGCGCGCGGGCATCCGACGCGACAGCGTTCCTCACGAGGAGTTCCGCTCCATCCTTCAAGATCACCGTCTCGGCGTACCTCATCGTCGGCTTCCTTGTCTCCCTAGCGGCTTGGACTCGTCATGAAGTAGAGGAGTCTCAACGCCGATGCATGGACTACTGATCACAGCCTCAGAGTCCGGGGGCGTGGACAACCCACACGCCCGAACGGGGACTCCCCTGACGCTCAAGCGCGCCTTCTTCTTTCAGTTGTGCGACTATGCGCTCGGCACTCCGCTTCGAGCACCCAAGATATTGCGAAAGCTGAGTGACAGTGGACTGCGGGTTATCCCTAAGGAAAGCGAGCGCGCGGGTTCGAGCGACATCCTGCGAGCTCGACGGCTTCGCATACGGAAGAATCGATTCCCGAATCGCTTCGAGCATAAACTCCACAAAACTCTCGCACGAACCGGTCGCACCCGAGCGGGCCAAGGCCTCGTAATAATCCGCCTGCCGCCTCCTGATAGCGGACTCAACGGGCAACCACGCCAACTCCGAACGCCACCTAGACAGGAGCAGAGTCTGCCAGAGACGTCCCGTCCGCCCATTCCCGTCAGAAAAGGGATGACAGAACTCGAGCTCGACGTGAAAGACACACGAAGCGAGCAGCGGGTGCATACGCGTCGTACGCAGCCACTCGAAGAGGCCTCCCATGACCTCAGGGACGTAGGCCGCCGGAGTCCCCGCATGGATGAGAGTTTCCCCGTTGAACACGCCGACATTGCCCGACCGAAAGCGCCCAGCATCGGGGACGAGGCCACCCATCATCACGCGGTGAACGCGCAGCAAATCCTCCAACGAATGAGGATCGAGTTCAGGAATAAGGTCGTAGGCGGCGCGCGCATTTTCGACTTCGAGGATGTCGCGCCGGTCCCCAAGAACCCGCTTGCCGCCAATAATCGCGCTCACCGCGCGCTCATCAAGCTTGTTGCCTTCGATGACGAGGGAGGAATAAATCGTCTGAATCCGCAGCTCCCGACGCAGCGTCGGACTGGTCGACAGAGGGGCTTGAGGCGACAGCATGCCGACGAGCTCAGCGATCTCCATGCACAACGCATCGATCGCGTCGGTGCGCCCAAACGACGGTTCGTAGGCCATGACCACCCCCTATTACCGCCACAATTATACCGCCACTGGCGGTGATCGGATGGCGGCTTGTGGGCGGCGATCGGTGGGGCGCAGACGAGGGCGACTCGTCTTACCCTGGGTACAGGAACGGGATTCGCGACGCCGCCAGGAGGGCTCACCCATGAAGCGAAGCCAGCAACACTCACTGTTCGAGGGCTCCGGCGAGGACACCCGCCCCCTGGCCGACCGTATGCGCCCCACCTCCCTCGACGAAGTGGTGGGCCAGTCCCACCAGATCGGGCCGGGCAAGGCCCTGCGCTCCATGATCGAGGCCGACCGCACGCCCTCGATGATCTTCTGGGGGCCTCCCGGCGTCGGCAAGACCACCCTGGCGCGCGTGATCGCCCACCACACCAACGCCTCGTTCATCGACTTCTCCGCGGTCACCAGCGGCATCAAAGAGATCCGCGAGGTCATGAAGCAGGCGGACGCGCAGGCGTCCATGGGCAGCCGCACGATCGTCTTCGTCGACGAGATCCACCGCTTCAACAAGGCCCAGCAGGACGCGTTCTTGCCCTTCGTCGAGAAGGGGTCGATCATCCTCATCGGGGCGACCACCGAGAACCCATCCTTCGAGGTCAACAAGGCCCTCCTGTCGCGCTGCAAGGTTTTCGTCCTCCAGGGACTGGGCGAGGAGGAACTGGTCGGTCTGCTGCGCCGAGCGCTCACGGACCTGCGGGGCTTCGGCGACCGCAAGGTGCGCATCGAGGAGGACCTTCTGCGCGTCATCGCAACGTTCGCCAACGGAGACGCGCGCGCGGCCCTATCCACCCTGGAGATGGTGGTCCTCAACGGCGACGAAGACGGCGGCGTGACGAGCGTCAGCGCGCAGACGGTCGAGCAGTGCACCTCGCACAAGAGTCTTCTCTACGACAAGGACGGCGAGGAGCACTACAACATCATCTCGGCGCTGCACAAGTCGATGCGCAACTCCGACCCGGATGCCGCAGTCTACTGGCTGGCGCGCATGCTCGAGGGAGGCGAGGACCCCCTGTACGTGGCGCGGCGCATCACGCGTTTCGCTGCCGAGGACGTGGGGCTCGCGGACACGAACGCGCTGGCGGTCGCGGTCAACGCCTTCCAGGCCGCGCACTTCATCGGCATGCCCGAGTGCTCGGTCCACCTCGCCGAGGCGGTCATCTACCTGGCACTGGCGCCCAAGTCGAATAGCTCCTACATCGCCTACGAGCGCGCCAAGAAGGACGCGCTGCACACGCTTGCCGAACCCGTGCCCCTGGCGATCCGCAACGCCCCGACCCGCCTCATGAAGGACCTGGGATTCGGGCAGGGCTACCGGCTCGCACACTACGAGGCCGACAAGGTGGCGGCCGACCTGGTCTGCCTGCCCGATTCCCTCGTGGGCGCCGCCTACTACAGGCCGACCCGGGAGGGCAACGAGGGCCGCTTCAAGGAGCGCCTGGAATGGCTGAGGGGCATGCGCGCGCGGGCGCAGCGGCCCGCAGCGGGTGGCGCCCCCGCGGGCAGCGCCACCGCGGATGGCACCGGCGAGGAGCGCACCGACCCCCACAGCCAAGACGCGGTCGGCGGAGCGAACCCGGGGTAGGCCGCATCTGAGCAGAACCACCGCACTCCGACGCATACGTGTGAGCGCGGTCAGCGATAGTCACCGCCAGTCCCTCACTGCCTCCGAATGTCGATCGCGGTCATGGACACCATGCGGAGCAGGTCGGAGAGGCGCATGCACGCCCTGGTGACGAGCCCCACCCCGCGCCTGTCGATGCCCCGGTAGTAGGGCGTGTGTTCGACGAGGCGCGCCTCGCCTGTGAGCCGGCCGACGAAGGCGGTCGGGTCGTCGAGCGAGAAGCGCATGACGGAGGCGTTCTTCATGAGTTTCACGTAGTGCCGCGACACCCTCAGCCCCGCCGAGGACGTCGAATCGAACACCACTCGGACGTTGTTGAAGGCGGCGAGGTGGTTGATGAAGTCGACGACCCTGGCCTCCTCGAAGTAGTAGAAGACTCCCGAAACGACGACGATGGTGCGGCGCTCTCCCTCCCTCTTCACCCGGTCGATCCACGAGTAGTCGAACATGTCGCCGGGAACCAGGAACTGCCGCTCGCCGGGACCCAGCAGCTCCCTGCGCACGTCGATGACCTCGGGCAGGTCAAGCTCGAACCAGAGGGCGCGCCCATTGTCGCACCGCCAGTACGTCGTCTCCAGCCCGCATCCGACACTGACGACGGCCGCGTCGGGATGCACCGCGAGGAACTCGCGGACCCTCCGGTCCATGTTGATGGAGCGCACGATGCTCGCGACCATCGCGTACTCGCCGGCCCCGTCGCGCAGCGCCGAGGCCTCCGGCGGCAGGGAGGGCTCCAGGTCGAGCACCTTGGAGTCGGATATCAGCGACGGGTAGTGCCTCGACGCGTGGATGCGGCCCACGAGGGGGATGTACAGGGTCTTCGACAGCTCGCTCAGCTCGGCCATGGCCGTCCTCTCCTTCGTATCACGGAAACAGGCGGTGCTCACAGGGAACACCCCCGGAGAGTGGTATTCAAGGCGCGTAGGTCCCAGGGCGCTCCCCTGGCCCCGAACACGCTGCGCGGGCGGGCCGGTGGCGAGGGCGGCGCGCCCGGCGAGGGGCAGCCGGTGGCGAGGGCGGCGCGCCCGCCCCACCGGGCCTCGGCCAACGGGCACGGAGCACGCGACGCGGATTCACCCCCCGTGTCCGCTCCCGCCGTCCTATCCTGGTGGCAGGGTCCCGCAGACGCGGCCCGATACCCGGAGGGAGAGACCCATGAGCGGAATCGACTGGGAGGCGGCGGCCAGCCACTGGATCGACCAGGAGACAGGCGAGGCGCGCATGCCCGAGGGCGAGCTGATCGCCGAGATCGAAGCTTTCCTCAGCCGCCACAAGATCTGCGCGCTGGCCACGGCCGGAAACGGGATCGTGCGCAACACGACGGTCGAGTACGTCTACGCCGAGGGCGCGTTGTGGATTGTCAGCGAGGGAGGCCTGAAGTTCCGCGCGCTGCAGGCCAACAGGAACGTGTGCCTGGCAATCCACGACGACGACGTTTCCTTCGACACGCTCGCCGGCCTGCAGGTCACGGGCACGGCCGAGGTGCTTGAGCCCTTCGGCCCGCAGTACGCCCGCGCCTGCGAGCTGCGAGGCATTCCCGTGGAGCGCCTGCGCGCCCTGCCCTTCGTCATGAACATCATCAAGGTGACACCTACGCACTACGACTACGTCGACGGAACCCTCAAGGAACGAGGTTTCTCCGCCCGCCAGCACCTCAACCTCTGAGAAGGCGGCGTCCGTGAGCGCGAACCGTGGAGGGGTGCCCGTGAACGCGGTTGAAGTACTCGCCCGCTTCTTCCGGGCTGAGAACGAGCGGGACTGGGAGACGTACAGGGCGTTCTTGCACGAGGATGTCGACTGGCACCTGCACGGCGAGCAAGACAGGACGATCCGCGGGGTTGACGAGTATCTGCAAACCATTCGGGACGCCTACGCGGGATCCGATGCTCACTTCCGCGTGGAGGAGGCGCACGAGGCCGCCGACGGAAGCCGCGTCGTCGTCCTGCTGGTTGACGACTCCGGGAGGAGGAGCTGCGAGGTGTTCGACATCGAAGACGGCCTGATCCGGCGCGAGTACGAGTTCCTCCTGGGGTGAGGCGGCCCAGGAGCCAGACAGGACCCGACCGGTGGTCGTACACACCGGTCGTCGCTCATCCACGCGCCTGTTCTTCCATCCCTGAATGCGCACGCCGGTGTCGTGCGGAGGTACGCGATCAGGATTGCTGAGGGCCGAGAGGACCACGACGCTCCGTGCCCTCAGGCGCATCAGGTTCCCTGCCTCGCTGGCCTTGATGTCGGTCAGACGGGACATCGAAGGCGACTTTCCCACGTTTTGACGGGAATTTTTCTCGCCGTTATCGTGGGCGGGGGGCTGAGTGAGCGCCGACCGCTCCTCTGACCGTCGGCCGCGGGCGCTCAATCGTCCAGGGGCGACGCGAGGGCGCGCGGCCTCTCTTCGGCGATCTCGAGGGGGCCGGGCGGATCGATTCCCTGACGATCAGAAAGCAAGGAGAACGCATGAGCTTGTACTTCGGAGACGTGTCGCTGTGCTACACCAACTCCCTGGCAATGGCCCTGGACTCCTTCGGGTTCGACGTGCGTCCCGAGCGCCTGGAAGCCCTCATGGTTATAGGCAACGGGGCGAGCGTCGTGGAAGACGACCCGCACATCCGATCGTCTTCTTCGACAACGGGATGCCCGACGCGTCCATCAGTAACTGCCTGCGCATTCTAGGCTTTACGTGGGAGGAGTTCTTCGTCGAGGAACCCGTGGCCGACCTCGCCGAGGTTCGGGATCGACTCACGTGCATGCTGGAGAAAGGCCCGGTGGTGGCGGGCCCCCTGGACATGGGGCTGCTCACCTACAACCCGAACTATCAGGGCCTGGGCGGGGTCGATCACTTCGTGTGCGTTCTCGGTCTCGACGGCGGTCGCGTACATCTGCACGATCCGGCTGGCTTCCCCTGCATGAGCATGGACTTCGACGACTTCGCGAAGGCCTGGGAGGCGCGGACGATCTCCTACAGGCGCGGGTCGTTCTCCATGTGGGGCGGCTTCACGCGGGTGACAGAGCCGGAGGGTGAGGAGGCCTACCGGGAGGTCTCCGCGATCATGAGAAGACGCTACGAGGCAGGCGAGGCGGGCGTCATCCGCTCCTACGCCGAAGCCATCAGACGCAACGGCATGAGCCCGCAGCAAAAGGGGATCCACCAATACTTCAGTTTCCGCTTGGCTGCGGCCAGGAGCCTCTACGCTGCCCGATTCCTGGCCGACCACGACCCGGAGCGGGCGGAGCTAAAGGGGCGGATCGCCTCGCTGTTCGGGCAGGCGCACCTGCACAACCTGACGGAGGACAACCTCGCCTTAGCAGACACGCTGGGGAGGATCGCTGAGCTGGACGAACGCTTCAGGGAACTGTGTATCCTGAGAGGGTGACCGGGGAGCGCCTCGCGACGGGGAGGCGGCAGACACATCCGGCACCGTGACTCCCGTGCGAAAAAGGACGGTGGGGAGCGATGACGCGAGTTCGCGTGATTCACGAGGCCGACCTGCCCTGGTCGGTATCCCAGGT
>ERZ773063.787-NODE-787-length-19938-cov-8.989237_pt1 | contig 19938 bp, 17 predicted proteins | sample MGYA00580625_ERZ773063 | MGnify/ENA primary metagenome ERZ773063 (study PRJEB29015, sample SAMEA2738022) | human oral metagenome | biome: human oral; feature: human-associated habitat; material: dental | place: China | collected 2042 ... | reverse complement strand
AGATACGTTTCAAGGGCTTCTGTCGTTAACTGCCGCATAGGTAGTTTAGAAAATAACACGGCTCCCTTTGTTGAGTTTATTTCCTGTTAACTGCCGCATAGGTAGTTTAGAAATTAGTTCTTTCAGTTCATCTTCTGCGAATGGTGTTAACTGCCGCATAGGTAGTTTAGAAAGATATGGCATGTAAAAATATGCGGGCGTACATGTTAACTGCCGCATAGGTAGTTTAGAAATGTCTGGCACTCCTGTCATTCCCGGACTCGTGGTTAACTGCCGCATAGGTAGTTTAGAAATGGCAACGTTCAGCCGGGGACAGAAATCGTTAGTTAACTGCCGCATAGGTAGTTTAGAAAACAGCATGATTTTAGATTTTAGCCGCTTTGCAGTTAACTGCCGCATAGGTAGTTTAGAAAATTCGATCTGCGGATAGTTTGAACGTATTAACGTTAACTGCCGCATAGGTAGTTTAGAAATGCCGCGAAACACGGAAACACCGAAAACTGCTGTTAACTGCCGCATAGGTAGTTTAGAAAAAATTCCTGCAAAGTTTCCAAGTCCATCTGCTCGTTAACTGCCGCATAGGTAGTTTAGAAAGCTTGTAAAAGAATGGGCAGATTTACTGCTTTGTTAACTGCCGCATAGGTAGTTTAGAAAGGGTAAATGTGGCGGGGCTCATCGGCTCGATAGTTAACTGCCGCATAGGTAGTTTAGAAAACCTCACGCAAACCATATGTAATTATTACCAAGTTAACTGCCGCATAGGTAGTTTAGAAAAAGTACGTTTTCCCAAATAAAGTATTTTGGGTGTTAACTGCCGCATAGGTAGTTTAGAAACGCCCGGTACCCACCGCCCGCAATTTAAAAAAGTTAACTGCCGCATAGGTAGTTTAGAAATCTGCAATCCTGTGTTTTCTGAACTAAGTGTTGTTAACTGCCGCATAGGTAGTTTAGAAATATATCGTTCCGGTTCCCGTCGTCATATTTGCGTTAACTGCCGCATAGGTAGTTTAGAAAAAATTGACGGTTACGGCGTCGATAGCGGAGACGTTAACTGCCGCATAGGTAGTTTAGAAAATGACTATAAAGGTAGAAAGAAGATCATTATCGTTAACTGCCGCATAGGTAGTTTAGAAAATCCCAGCGGATTTTCGCGCTATCGGCTACTGGTTAACTGCCGCATAGGTAGTTTAGAAACCGTTGGCTTTTGTTTCTATGCACTACGACTCGGTTAACTGCCGCATAGGTAGTTTAGAAATGGACAAACGAAAAGCACACACCGGGGAGTGGGTTAACTGCCGCATAGGTAGTTTAGAAAATATACTCAGATACGTTTCAAGGGCTTCTGTCGTTAACTGCCGCATAGGTAGTTTAGAAAATATCACAGAAATACGGAGTCGATGCACATAGGTTAACTGCCGCATAGGTAGTTTAGAAAATAATTTGCACGATTTAAATCCAGTGTGATAAGTTAACTGCCGCATAGGTAGTTTAGAAATAAAAACAAAAAGGCTCTTCGGTGGCCATCGGGTTAACTGCCGCATAGGCAGCTTAGAAACTAACGCATTCGCTAAATCTTTTTGACTATCTGTTAACTGCCGCATAGGCAGCTTAGAAAAGTGAGGCTAAACGAAAGAGGCTAGATGAAATGTTAACTGCCGCATAGGTAGTTTAGAAAAAAAGCCTGATCACGTAGAAGCTGCGTGTGCCGTTAACTGCCGCATAGGTAGTTTAGAAAGTCCGCAAGCTGCCTGTAACGGTTATATGCGGGTTAACTGCCGCATAGGTAGTTTAGAAAGTTATGTGGTTCGGCATCGGTGACAGCGGCTAGTTAACTGCCGCATAGGTAGTTTAGAAAAATTTCCAGTCTTCCATATAAAGCGTTACTGTGTTAACTGCCGCATAGGCAGCTTAGAAATTTGACTTTCCTGTTATCTTTTTCTACAATGCTGACAGGTGAAAAGTCTTAGAATTCTTGCCCTTTATCTGGCGGGGAGGCTAAGGCTTCTTTACATTAACTGCTATATAAAGTGGCGCGATTGTTCAGTTTTTAATGAAGAAGATTTATTTACAGAATGAACCAATTTCGTGATTTGCATCTTAAATCACATTTGACTATTGCATTTCTTTTTACTTACAATAATAAGAAAGGAAGAGAGTGGTAATAGAGAGGCGCTATGGGAAATACAGCTTTCGGACGGATGGGTGAGGATCGGGCTTGTTTGTACCTGGAGGAGAAGGGGATGACTTTGGTCACCCGGAATTTCAGGTGTAAACATGGGGAAATCGATCTCATCATGAAGGACGGAAGCGTTTTTGTATTTATCGAGGTGAAGACCCGGCGGAGCCGTTTATATGGGGAACCGATTGAGGCGGTGACTGTGTATAAGCAGCGGCATATCCGTTATACGGCGGAGGTATTTCTTTTAGCGCGGCATTTGCATGATGTCCGGATTCGTTTTGATGTGGTGGAAGTCATGATGGCGCCGGGGCGTGCGGTGCGGTTGCGTCATACAAGGAATGCGTTCTGAGAGAGGGAGATGCCATGTTTGCGCAGGTGTTTGGGACATGTACGTTTGGTTTGAATGGACATGTGATTACTGTGGAGGTGGATATCAGCCGCGCGTCACCGGCTTTTGATATTGTCGGGCTGCCTGCGGTTTCCGTGAAGGAGTCGAAGGAGCGTGTCCAGTCGGCGATACGGAATTCCGGATATTTTTTTCCTATCGAAAAGGTGACGGTGAATTTGGCGCCTGCGGATTTGAAGAAGGACGGTTCCTGTCTTGATCTGCCGATTGCCATGGGGGTGCTGGCGGCAAGCGGGGTGATTCCGAAGGAGGTTCTTGCATCGGTGATGTTCATCGGGGAGCTTTCTTTGCAGGGGGAAATACGCTCGGTGCCCGGTGTGCTTTCCATGGTTCTTGCCGGGCGGGAAGCGGGGATCTCTACTTTTTTTATGAGCCCCGCGGTTGCCGGAGAGGCTCTTCTTTGTGAAAATGTGACTGTGTACGCGCCAAAGACGCTTGGCGAACTGGTGGAGTATCTTTTGGGGCATAGCCCGATGGCTCCTGCCAAGCGGCGGGAAGCGGCGGAATCTAAGTTGAGTGATGTGGATTTTGCCGAGGTGCAGGGACAGATTATGGCGAAGCGCGCTATGGAAATAGCGGCAGCAGGGTCCCATAATGTCCTTATGACGGGGCCGCCCGGATCAGGGAAAACGATGCTGGCACGCCGCATCACGACGATTCTTCCTCCGATGACGCGGGAGGAGGCTCTTGAGGTGACAAAGATTTATTCGGTGGCCGGACTGTTCAAGGCGGAGGATATCATCCGTGAGCGTCCGTTCCGCAGTCCTCATCATACGATTTCCATGGCCGGGCTTATCGGCGGAGGTACGATTCCCCGTCCCGGCGAGGTGACGCTTGCCCATAACGGTGTTTTATTTTTAGATGAACTTCCTGAGTTTCCACGGGCGGTGCTGGAAGTTCTCCGGCAGCCGCTGGAGGATCGGGAGGTGCATATTTCAAGGGTAAATGCATCCTTTGTATATCCTTCCGATTTTGTGCTGATTGCCGCAATGAATCCTTGTCCCTGCGGATATCTTGGAGATCCTGACCATCCCTGTACCTGCAGTGATGGAGAAATACGGAGTTACGGCAGAAAGATTTCCGGCCCTCTTTTGGACAGGATTGATTTGCATGTGTCGGTGATGCGTCCGAAGTATAGTGAACTCACAGCAACGATTAAAGGGGAATCTTCGGCACGGATTGCGGAACGTGTAGCGGCGGCGAGGGCCATGCAGTCGGAACGGTTGTCTAAATGGCATATGCAGAATAATGCGCAGATGGGGCACCGCCAGCTTCGGGAAACCTGCCGTTTGGACGCGGAGGGGTCGGAGCTGCTCCGTGAGGTTTTTGAAAAGCTCCATTTATCCGCGAGAAGTTATGACCGCATCATTAAAGTATCCCGTACGATTGCCGATTTGGCAGGTACGTCGGAGATTAAGCCCGAGCATGTGGCGGAAGCGCTCAGTTACAGAAATATGCTTCCCCGGAGGTCATGATGGATATATTTGCGGCGGCGCTCCCCGGTTGTCCAAGGCTGGGAGCCAAACATATGCGGGCTCTCATAGAGGCGTTCGGAACGGCGGAAGATGTGTGGAAGGCTTCCGATAAGGAGATTGTGGAATCTCATTTGCTGAAAGGGAAGACGGAAGCGTCTTTTTTGGCGTACCGGAAAGAAACGGAGCCTGAAGAAATAGGGGAAAAGTTATACCGGCTGCAGATTCGCTGCGTGACATGGGAGGATGATTTGTATCCCCCGCTTTTACAGACGACGGCAAATCCTCCGGCTGTTTTATTTTATAAAGGAAATGATCCTGTTTTTGAGAAGACGGTGGCGATTGTAGGCTCGAGGAAAGCGACGCCTTATGGTTTGCAGACGGCAGAACGGATAGCCTGCGGTCTGGCCGAAAATGGAGTGACGGTGGTTTCCGGCGGCGCGCGGGGGATCGACAGCGCTGCGCATGAAGGGGCATTGCGCGGAGAAAGCCCGACGGTGGTGGCGCTTGCCTGCGGGCTGGATCATGTATATCCTCCGGAAAATAAAAATTTGTTCCAAAAAATTATTGATAATGGCGGTACGATTATTTCTGAATACCCGCCGGGGACGCCGCCTCTGGGGAGGCAGTTTCCCGCGAGGAACAGAATTATCGCGGGAATGAGCCGGGGAATCCTTGTGGTAGAGGCGGCAGAACGGAGCGGTGCTCTTATTACCTCCGACTTCGCATTGGAAGAAGGACGGGACGTCTTTTCCGTTCCGGGAAATATTTGGCTCGATTCGAGCAGGGGGACGAATCATCTGATACGGAGCGGGGCGATTTGCTGTACGTCCTACGAGGATATCCTTTCTGAATACGGGTGGAACGAAAAGAGTATTTCTTCCAAGAAGGAATCTCCTGAACAGTTGACATTGGAAGAGGAAGTGGTGTATCGTTTCTGCTGTACAGGAGAGGAAGTGACGGCGGAGGATATTCTCCAGCAGTCAGGAATGTCGGTGATGAAGATTACGATGCTCCTGCTCCGGCTTCAGCTTAAAGGGTTTATAAAGGAAACGGGATCCGGCCGGTTTATTACAACAGGACGCGGATAATATAAATGAGATATATGCTGTATTTCATGTAGTATAGGGAGGGTATTTTGGCTATACAGATTACGATTACCGTGAAGGATAAGAAGAAAAAGTCTTCTGCCGGGGAAAAACTTTTCACAAGGAAACCGAATGCCAAGGGGAAACACCTGATTATCGTGGAGTCTCCGGCAAAGGCGAAGACGATTGAGCGTATTTTGGGCTCCGATTATAAGGTGCTTGCCTCCATGGGTCATTTACGTGATTTGCCGCAGCGTACGCTTGGTGTGGATCTGGCAAATGATTTCGAGCCGGAGTATGTCAATTCGGCGGAACGGGCCGATGTCATTGAAAATTTGCAGAAAGAAGCAAATAAGTCAAAAGATATTCTGCTGGCAACGGACCCTGATCGTGAAGGGGAAGCCATTTCCTGGCATTTGTCGAAACTTCTTGATGTGGATCCCCGGTCAAATGCGCGTATCGCCTTTCATGAAATCACGCCGCCGGCGATTAAAGAGGCGGTACTCCATCCCGAACCGATTGATTTAAACCGTGTAGATGCCCAGCAGGCACGCCGCGTGCTTGACCGTCTTGTGGGGTACAAGCTTTCACCGTGGCTGTGGAAGCAGGTTTACCGCGGCCTTTCCGCGGGACGTGTACAGTCGGTAGCGACACGTCTGATTTGTGAAAGGGAAGAAGAAATACGGGCGTTTAAGCCTGTGGAATACTGGACGGTGGAAGGTGTTTACCGTACGGAGGAAAAGGAAAGTTTCAAGGCGAAACTGACACAGATTGACGGGAAGGAAGCAAAAATTCATAATGCGGAGGAAGCGGATCGGGTTGTCAGGGGGATTTTAAAACAACCGGCAGAAATCACGTCGGTCACAAAAACGAAAAAGCAGCGTAAGGCAAAACCGCCGTACACGACTTCCACAATGCAGCAGGATGCGGTCAACCGTCTTAATTTCGGCTCCAAAAAGACGATGGCTCTTGCCCAGATGCTTTATGAAGGGATTGAAATACCGGGGCACGGACATGTAGGACTGATTACATACATGCGTACTGACTCGACCCGTATTTCCGATGAAATGATCAAGCAGGTACGGCCGTACATTGAACGTGTTTACGGGAAAGACTATCTGCCGCCTAAACCGAATGTATATGCCAGGGGGAAGGATTCTCAAGATGCCCATGAAGCGATTCGTCCCACGAATCTGCAGTTTGCTCCGGATATGCTGGCGGCCGTTTTGTCCCGTGACCAGCTCCGGCTGTATACATTGATCTGGAACCGATTCCTTGCAAGCCAGATGGCGCCCCAGATTTCCCAGGCAACGAATGCAGTGCTCCAAAGCGGCATTTACACACTTCGCGCGACAGGGACGCAGATATTGTTTGATGGATTTACGGTACTCCGGACGGTAAAAGAAAAGAAGCAGGATAATGAAGAGCTTCCTATTCTGCCGGCGCTCCATAAAGGACATACGGTACTCAATACAAAGGCGGAAGGAGAGCAGCATTTCACCGCGCCGCCGCCAAGGTACACGGAAGCCAGCCTGATTAAGACACTTGAGGAGAAGGGGATAGGCAGGCCGTCTACATATGCGCCTATTTTGGATACCATCCAGAGGCGTAAGTATGTGGAAAAAGAGGGAAAACAGTTTGTTCCCACAGATATCGGGTTTAAAGTGACGGATCTTTTAAAGAAATATTTTGCCGGTATTGTCAGTGTGGATTTCACCGCGCAGCTGGAAACCTGGCTGGATAAAATTGCTGACGGCAAAGCAACGTATAAAAAGGTCATGAGCGGGTTCTGGGATGTTTTTGAAAAGGAACTGCAGAATGCCAACCTGGAGGCAGCGAAAGCGAAGGAAGAAAATCAGGAAGTATCCGATGTAATCTGCGAAAAATGCGGTGCCCATATGATTGTGAAGATGAGCCGTTACGGGAAATATCTCGCCTGCCCGAATTTCCCTTCCTGCAAAAATATCAAGCCTTATCATACGGGAGAAGAAAAGGAAGAGATTTCCGATGTGGATTGTGACAAGTGCGGCGCGAAGATGGTGTACCGCCAGGGGCCGTACGGCAGATATCTGAAGTGCCCGGAATGCGGGCAGAACAAAGCGATCGTTATTGATACGGGCATAGAGTGTCCGAAATGCCATGAGGGGCATTTGGTGAAGCGCCGCTCAAAGCGGGGGCGTTATTTCTATGGCTGCAGCCGTTATCCGGCCTGCGATATGGCAGTCTGGGATGAACCGGTTAATGAGTTCTGCTCTGTCTGCGGCGCGATCAAGGTAAAGAAGGTTCGGAAAAATAAGGAGGAAGAGCTTATCTGCTCTAATCCCGAGTGCACAACGCATCCGAAAAAGAAAACTGTAACGAAAACTTCGGCAGCAAAGAAAAAGACAACAACTGCAAAGAAGACGACTGCCGGGGCGGCGGGGAAAACCAAAACAGGAGCCGGTGATTGATGGAGAAGGTTACGGTAATCGGAGCCGGTTTAGCAGGAAGCGAGGCTGCCTGGCAGCTGGCGGAAATGGGGGTTCCCGTGAAGCTGGCGGAAATGCGTCCGGCAATCGGAACGCCTGCCCATCATACGGGATATTGTGCGGAACTGGTGTGCAGCAATTCTTTCCGTGCGGCAGCTCTTACTAATGCGGTGGGACTTCTAAAAGAGGAGATGCGCCGGCTCGGGTCGGTGATCATGGAATGTGCCGATGCCCACCGTGTCCCTGCAGGCGGTGCTCTGGCGGTGGATCGTAACGGATACGCGGCGGCAGTGACGGAAAAGATAAAAAGTCATCCGCTGATTGAATTTGTCAATGAAGAAATCAGGGAAATACCGGAAGAAGGGATCGTGATTATCGCGACCGGTCCGCTGACAGACGGCGCTCTTGCGGACAGCATAGAAAGTTTCTGCGGCGGCGAAGGACTTCACTTCTATGATGCCGCAGCGCCCATCGTGATGAAAGAATCCCTTGATATGGACATCGTGTACCGGATGTCCCGCTACAATAAGGGAGAGGCGGCATACCTGAACTGCCCCATGAACGAAGAGGAATACAATGCATTTTATGAGGCGCTCAGGACGGCGGAGACAGCGGAAGTCCACGGGTTTGAAGAAGGAAATGTCTTTGAAGGGTGTATGCCTGTGGAAGTGATGGCGCAGCGCGGTAAGGATACGATGCGTTTCGGGCCGATGAAACCGGTAGGACTTCCTGATCCGCGGACAGGGAAGGAACCGTATGCTGTTGTCCAGCTGCGTCAGGATAATGAAGAAGATACGATGTACAATATTGTCGGCTTCCAGACTCATCTGAAATGGGGCGAGCAGAAACGGGTTTTCGGCATGATTCCCGGACTTGCTGATGCGGAGTTTGTCCGCTATGGCGTGATGCATCGGAATACCTATATCCATTCGCCCGATTTACTGGAAGCCACCATGGAAACGCGGGCACGGAAGGGACTCTTCTTTGCAGGGCAGATGACAGGCGTCGAAGGGTATGTGGAATCGGCAGCATCGGGAATCGCGGCAGCCTATTCCGCTTTCGCGCGGGCGGTGGGGAAGGAGCCGCGGGCATTCCCGAAGGAGACGGCAATTGGCGCACTCTGCCATTATATTTCTCATTTTATCGGAAAAGATTTCCAGCCGATGAATGTGAATTTCGGATTGCTGCCTCCTTTGCCTGAAAGAGTGAAGAAAAGAGAAAAGAATGGAAAGCTGGCGGCGCGGGCATTGTCCGTTCTGGATGCATTTATAAAGAAATAGAACAAAGCCGTTTCTTTTGGGGGAACGGCTTTTATCGCGGGAGTATAATAAAGGAAGTCAACCATAGAAGTACAAGGAGGAAATATGTTTACTGCAACAACGATACTGGCTGTAAAGAAAGACGGACAGACGGCTGTGGCCGGTGACGGGCAGGTTACGATGGGCAATGCCGTGGTGATGAAGAATACGGCGCGGAAGGTGCGCCGCCTGTATCATGGAAAGGTCATCGCCGGATTTGCCGGTTCCGTGGCGGATGCATTTGCCCTTTTTGATAAATTTGAAGGGAAAATTTCTGATTGCAATGGAAATCTGGTGCGTGCTGCCGTGGAGTTCGCCAAAGAGTGGAGGCGGGATCGGGTGCTCCAAAAGCTGGAAGCTCTTTTGATTATGACGGATGGCGACCATCTATTTCTTGTATCAGGCAGCGGAGAGGTTATCGAGCCGGATGATGGCATACTGGCAATCGGGAGCGGCGGAAATTATGCTCTTGCCGCAGCTCGCGCTTTGTGTTCGGTGTCGGATTTATCAGCGCGGGAGATTGCGGAACGGTCACTCCATGTGGCGGCGGATATCTGCGTATATACGAATCATAATGTGATTGTGGAGGAAATAGGATGAAAGATCTGACACCACGGAGAATTGTGGAATATCTTGATGAATACATTGTGGGACAGCAGAATGCGAAACGGTCTGTCGCTGTCGCCCTGCGGAATCGTTGGCGCAGCAGCCGGCTTCCTAAGGAAATAGCCCGTGAAGTAAGTCCGAAAAATATTCTTCTTATCGGTCCCACCGGAGTGGGAAAAACGGAAATTGCCCGCCGTATCGCTGCGCTGACAGGTGCCCCTTTCGTAAAGGTGGAAGCGACGAAGTATACGGAAGTCGGCTATGTGGGCCGCGATGTGGAATCTATGGTGCGCGACCTGGCGGAAGAAGCGGTGCGCCTTGTGAAGAAGCAGGAATCAGGTCGTCATGGGAAAGATGCGGAAGAGGCGGCGGTGCAGAAAATTGCTGAAATCATGTGGCCTGCAAAGAAAAAGGAAACGAGATCTCCTATGGAAATTATTTTAGGGGAAAAGGCGGAGAAGACAGGTGTTTCAGATGAAGGGGAAAGGGAGAGAAGAAAGAATCTGCTTGCCCGTATCAGGAGCGGCGAATTGGACGACCGCCAAATAGAAGTGGAATTGGAAGAAAAAGGAAATATTGAAGATACAGCGGACAATGAACAGGCGAATCGGATTTCTCAAATATTCGCATCCATGATGCCGAAAAAGATGAAGAAGAGGAAAATGACAGTGCGCATGGCCAAAACTGTTCTTGCGGAGGTTTCTGCCGAAGAGATGGTGGATATGGATGTTGTCCGTGACAGGGCGGTTGCGCTTGCCGAAGAACGGGGCATTATTTTTATTGATGAAATCGATAAGATTGCGGGGAGACACGGTGCATCCGGCGGGCCTGACGTATCCCGTGAAGGGGTGCAGCGGGATATCCTTCCCATTGTGGAAGGGGCGACGGTGAAGACCAAGTACGGACGAATAAAGACGGATCATATTCTTTTCATGGCGGCTGGTGCGTTCCATGTATCAAAACCGAGCGATTTGATTCCTGAGCTGCAGGGACGGTTCCCGATCCGTGTAGAATTAAAAAGCCTTACAGAGGAGGATCTGCGGAAGATTTTAACAGAACCGCGGCAGGCTTTGATCCGGCAGTACACGGCGCTTTTGGAAACGGAAGGCGTCACAGTGACGTTTACGGAAGATTCTGTCAGTGCGATTGCGGAAATTGCATCTGCGGTGAATTCGGAAACGGAAGATATCGGTGCGAGGCGGCTTTATACGATTCTGGAGCGGGTACTGGAGGAGCTGTCTTTTGAAGCATCTGAGCTGGAAAATAAAGAAGTTACCATTGACGGTACTTATGTGAGGCAAAAGCTTGGGGAAATCACGAAGGATATGGATACATCAAATTACATTTTGTAAAAAGAAGAAAGGGAGCCTCCAAAACGGCTCTCTTTTTAATGTAAAGGTCGTAAATGAAATAAGTTGACGAAGGGATTGTCGAAAATTATAATGAAGGAAAGTTCTGAAAGGAAAAGGAGGATATTATGCGCAATGAAATACTGGAGTATTTCCGCAAAGCAAATGGAAATTATGTGTCGGGGGAACAGATATCCAGAGATTTAAACGTATCCCGTACAGCAATCTGGAAGCATATCAATATTCTGAAAAGCAGGGGATATATTTTTGAATCAAGCACACGGAAAGGATATCGGCTGATTTATGCGCCGAATTTACTGACACCTTTGGAAATTGCCAGTGTTCTCCATACGGAAACGCTTGGAAAGAAAGTGGTTTATTTTGAATCGACACCGTCCACAAATGAAGAAGCCAAAAAGATTGCAAGGGAAGGCGCGGAAGAGGGGACGATCGTCGTGGCAGAGGAACAAACGACCGGCCGCGGACGCCTTACAAGGCATTTTTATTCTCCTTTTGCGAAAGGGATTTGGTTTTCTGTCATTTTCCGTCCCACGTTTTTCCCGATGGAGGCATCAAAGAGCACGCTCCTTGCAGCAGTAGGAGTCTGCCGCGGTATCCGCCGTCTCGGACTTGCTGATGCAGGTATCAAGTGGCCCAACGATATTCTCTATCATGGGAAGAAATTGGTGGGGATGCTTTGCGAGATGTCGGCTTCTATGGAAAAGATTGATTATATTATTATGGGAATCGGCATCAATACGGGAATGAAGGAAAAGGAATTCCCTGAAGATTTCCGCGGCCATGCGACGTCTTTCCTGAACGAAGGGGTTAATGTGTCCCGCCGGGATTTGCTGGCAGCCGTCCTGGCCGAGCTGGAAGCGGAGTATAAGCTGGCACAGACAGAAGGGTTTGGCCGCGTACTTGATGACTGGCGGAAATTATCCGTGACTCTTGGCGAAGAGGTGCGCGTGATTTTCGGCAATGATAATTATACCGGCAAAGCTGTGGATATTGATGATGACGGCTGCCTCCTGGTAGATACCGGCAGGGAAGTCCGCCGCGTAATGGCAGGCGATGTTTCCATCCGTCCGGCAGATGCGCCAATTCCGCAAAGATAAAACAGAAAAGAAGTAAAATAATTTATGGACAGAAATAAATTTCATTATATGTCGGGTGCCGCTTTATTTGCGGGAATTATGGCGGTACTTTCCCAGTTCGCTTTTCCCGTCGGGGCGGTGCCGGTTACATTACAGACGTTTGTTTGTGCTTTTGCCGGTGGTGTCCTTGGCTGGAAATGGGGCGCGGTTTCTATTTCCGTGTGGCTTCTTCTTGGCGCACTGGGCGTTCCCATTCTTACGATGGGCAAGGCAGGGGTTGGTATTTTCCTGAGCCCTGTGGGCGGTTATTATATCGGATTTATTCTTATGGCCGGTTTCAGCGGGATATATCTTAAAGAAAAAAGCCGCTTTTTCACCCAGGGAGTATTTGCGCTTCTGGGGCTCATCCTTTGCTACGCGTTGGGGACAGTTTGGTTCATGATGTACTTTTCTCTTGGTTTGGGGAAAGGAATGCCGCTTTGGACAGCCCTTACGATGACCGTTTTCCCTTTTATCGGATTTGATCTCATCAAAGTGGCCGCTGGTGTATTCTGCGGCATACGTATACAAAAAGCACTCCGAAACGCGGGACTCTTTTTAAATGAATAAATTTAATGAAAGGCGGATCCTCTGCCTTTTTTGCTTGACAGAATCGAGTCTTTATTGCATGATACACATGTGATAAATTACGGTTTCGTGATTTATAAACCAAGAGGGGAAATCCGGATCCGGAGGCACCTTTATTCTGAGAGGCGATGAATAATGCTGCTTGCTTTTGATGTAGGGAATACAAATATTGTCTGTGGTATTTACCGTGGAAAGGAATTGCTCAATCACTGGCGTCTGGCAACGGATACACTCCAGACTGCTGATGGCTATGCCAGTGTGTTGGGAACGCTGTTCCGTATTAACGGACTTCAGTTTTCCGATATTGAAGATGTCATTATTTCAACAGTGGTACCGCCGATTATTCCTATCCTTGAATCTCTTTCGCGCCGTTATTTCAGCGTGAATCCCATTCTTGTGGGACCGGGGATTAAAACGGGGCTGAATATCCTTTATGACAACCCGAAAGATTTGGGGGCTGACCGTATCGTTAATGCGGTAGCCGCCATCGCTGAATATAAGTGCCCTCTTATTGTTATCGATTTGGGAACGGCGACAACGTTTTGTGTCATCGATGAAAAAGGGAATTATCTTGGCGGGGCTGTTGCTCCGGGGATCAGTATTTCCATGGAAGCCCTTTTCCAACGGGCGTCCAAACTGCCGCGTATCGAACTGTTAAAACCGAATTCCATTATTTGTCGAAATACCGTGTCTGCCATGCAGGCAGGGATTTACTACGGCTTCGTGGGACAGATTGATGAAATCGTTACCCGTATTAAAGCGGAAATGAAACGGAACGATATCAAGGTCATTGCTACGGGCGGTCTGGCGACGCTTATGGCGGGCGCATCCCGAACGATTGACAGGGTGGATTCCATGCTTACTTTGAAAGGTCTTTTGATTCTCTATGAAAAAAACAAGGGGGATCGGAAACCATGTATGTAAAAAATACTTGAAATTTCAGTCAGTGCCGGTTATAATATGGAACACATGGCCGGTTAGTCAAACGGTTAAGACGCTGCGTTCTCAGCGCAGAGAGTATGGGTTCGAATCCCATACCGGTCACCAGAAAAGGTTTCGCTGAATGATGGAAACATCTTTGGAGAAACCTTTTTTTCTGGCTTGATTTTTCTTGTATTCATGATGATGGTATAATGAAATGACAAGATAGGAGATTAACAATGGATAGTAAAATTAAAAAGTGGATCATGGTGATGCTGGCGGTTCTTGTTATTTCCGCTGCAGCGGCAGGTTTTATGCCTGAATGGAAAAAGACGTCCGCCATCGGGAAGGGTAAGGACTATGTGGCGGAAATCCGCATTGATGGTACTATTTACGGCGGTCCCCGCAATGGGACTCTCCTGGGGGCGTCAGAAGGCGTTTCCAGCGAGCAGGTGATGTATGAAATGGAACAGGCGCGGAAGGATAATCGGGTAAAGGGCGTCCTTCTCCGCATTAACAGTCCCGGCGGTTCTACGGGAGCAACGCAGGAAATTGCGGAAGAAATGGACAAGATTAAGAATGCGGGAAAGCCGATCGTCGTTTCCATGGGGGATATGTGTGCCTCTGCAGGATACTGGCTCGCCAGCAAAGGCGATTATGTTTTTGCCAATCCTGCTACCCTGACAGGAAGTATTGGCGTGTACATGGATTATACGAATGTTGAAGAGCTTATGGATAAGCTGGGTGTAAAAAATGAAAAAATCAAAAGCGGTGCCCATAAGGATATTCTTTCTATGTACCGGCCCATGACAGGAGACGAGCAGAAAATGCTTCAAACCATGGTGGATGATATTTACAGCCAGTTTGTGAAGACCGTGGCTGACGGAAGACGTATGGAAGGAAGCCGTGTAAGAAGTGTGGCTGACGGACGGATTCTTACCGGCCAGCAGGCTATGGAACTGGGACTGGTTGATGCGATGGGGAATTATTATGATGCCTTGAATTATGCGGGAGGCGTCGCCGGAATAGAAGGGGACAGTGTACCGGTGAAAAGATATTCCGTAGGAACATCCTGGAAAAATATCCTTGCAGGGGAAATGGACAGTGCTGTGAGGAGTTTAGCAAAAAACATTTCAGATAATATATGGGGCACGTTTTCCCAGACGCCGGCACCCTCTGTTCGTTAAGGAGCTATGATGAATACAGTTTTAGATTTAATATACCGTTTGCTTGCCCATCCCACAGACGCGATGTCTGATGTGACTACCGGTGAAAAAATGAAAGAAAGCAGTATCATCTGGGGATTCGTGGTTTTGCTTCTTGCCCTTTCTTCCGTGGAGGCAGGAAGTTTTGTGACCGCTTTTCTGGCATCTTTTGTCGGGACAGGTTCTCTCCTTTTGATACACAGTGCCGTGGTGGATTATATTTCCGGACTCCTTGGCGGGCGGGGGACGGCAAGAGGGATTACGGCGGGGTTCATGTGCGCGTCGATCCCTTATGCTTTTTCTGTTTTCTTTTCTCTTATAGGACAGTTTGGCCTGGACGGCATCCACAAATTTGCTGTTTTTGCTATTGTTGTCTGGAGCTTTTTCTTAGACATTCTTGCCATCCGCGCAAATTACGGGTTTGGGAAAGGGAAAGCCTTTTTTATCAGTATTTCTCCTTTCCTTCTCTGCGGCATGCTGATTACTGCATTGTTTGTTATCGGTATTATGACGGCTCTTGCAGGTATTTCGGAACTCCAGGATGTCGAGGGGATCATAAATTCTTTCTGAGAAAACGGGGGTGCCGGCAGCTTATCGGGACACTGAATATTGCCTGGTTGTGGTATAATGACTTAGTATTACATGGCTGAATTTTGAAATAAATGATTCATTTATTGGAGTTTTGCAGGAGGAAATATTATGTGCGGTATATTGGGCTATGTGGGAAATGGAAATGCTTCCGATTTCCTGATAGAAGGTCTGCGCCGTCTGGAATATAGAGGTTATGATTCGGCAGGCATTGCCGTGTATGAAAATGGGAAAATCGAGATTGAGAAAAAAGCGGGACGTCTGGTAAATTTGGAAAAGGCGCTGGAGTCCCATCCTTTACGTGGAAATATCGGTATCGGGCATACCCGATGGGCAACTCACGGCAAACCATCAGATGTGAATGCCCATCCCCATGGGGATGAAAATAATCATTTTGTCATCGTTCACAATGGCATTATTGAAAACTACATGGATTTGAAAAAAGATCTTCTGAAAAAAGGCCATGTATTCAAGTCTGAAACGGACAGCGAAGTCGTTGCCCATTTGGCGGAAGAGCTTGATGACGGTGATTTTTTCTCTACCGTCCGCAAGGTGCTTGCTGTAATCGATGGTTCTTATTCTCTTGTATTCATGCATGATGCCGATCCCGATACGATTATCTGCACAAAGAAAGATAATCCGCTGATTATAGGTCTTGGCGAAGATGAGAATTTCATTGCGTCCGATATTCCTGCAGTGATTAATCATACCCGCCGTATTTATATTTTGAATGACGGGGAGATTGCGGTCGTAAAAAAAGACAGTGTTTCCGTGTTCAGTGCTGACGGTCTTCCTATTTCAAAAAAAGTACAGGAAGTTACCTGGTCGGCGGAAGCGGCGGAAAAGGGCGGATTTGACCATTTTATGCTGAAAGAAATTTATGAACAGCCGAAAGCAGTCCGTGATACTGTAAAAATTCATTTGAAAAAAGACGGCACTGTGTTTTTTGATAAGCTGAATTGGACGAAAAACAGTCTTGAAAATATTGACAATATTCTGATCACTGCCTGCGGTACGGCATATCATGCGGGGCTGGTGGCAAAGCACTATATCGAACGGTTCGCGAAAATTCCGGTTTCCGTGGAAATCGCGTCGGAATACAGATACAGCCGCCCTCTGACGACGGGAAGGACGTTATGTATCGTTATCAGCCAGTCCGGTGAAACGATCGATACACTGGCGGCGCTGAAAGAAGCAAAGCGTCTTGGTGCCCAGAGTATCGCGGTGACAAATTCCATCGGATCTTCCATTGCCCGTGAAACAGATGTGGCCATTTACACACTGGCCGGTCCGGAAATCGCCGTGGCATCTACAAAAGCATATACTACACAGCTGGTTTCCCTTTTGATGCTTGCTCTCTATATGGGGCAGGTAAAAGAGAGTATTTCTTTGGAACTGGTGAGGAAGCTGACTGCCGCTCTGCTTGAGCTGCCGAAGCAGATTGAAGAAGTGCTTACTGAAAAGGAACATATGTCTGAGGTGGCGGACCGCCTGATTAAAGCAGAAGATATTTTTTATCTTGGGCGCTCTATTGACTATGCCATTGCCATGGAAGGAGCACTGAAACTGAAAGAAGTTTCTTATATCCATGCGGAAGCATATGCGGCCGGTGAATTAAAGCATGGCACGCTGGCTCTTATTTCTGCCGAAACGCCGGTTATTGCCGTGGCAACACAGAATAATGTGAGAGCTAAGATGTACAGCAATATACAGGAAGTACGCGCCCGCGGTGCAGATGTACTGGGAATCGGTTATGATGATGATCATGAGCTTGAAAAATATACTACAGGAATCGTGAGAATTCCGAAAGTAGACGAATTTATCGCCCCTATTCTTTCTGTCATTCCTATGCAGCTTCTTGCATACTATACCGGTATCAAACGGGGCAATGACGTGGATAAGCCCCGTAACCTGGCCAAATCGGTCACTGTGGAATAAGGAGCATAGATACATAATGGATGTTATTTTTTCGGGAATCCAGCCCAGCGGTTCTTTAACTTTAGGAAACTATCTGGGGGCATTGAAAAATTTTATCCCTTTTCAGGAAAAAGCGGAATGTTACTATTGTGTTGTAAACCAGCACGCGATTACTGTTCCCCAGAATCCGGCACTGCTTCATGAACGGACACGGAATCTGGCGGCACTCTATATCGCGGCAGGGATGGATCCGAAGAAGGCGACGATTTTTGTCCAGTCGGAAGTACCGGAGCATGCCATGCTTGGGTGGATGATGATTTGCAGTGCGTATGTGGGAGAAATGGAACGCATGACGCAGTATAAGTCAAAAGCACAGAAAGAGGAAAAGAAAGAGGGGTTTATTCCCCTGGGACTTTTAACATATCCGCCCCTTATGGCTGCCGATATTCTCCTGTATCAGGCAAATCTCGTGCCGGTTGGTGAAGACCAGCGCCAGCATATGGAAATTACAAGGGATCTGGCGGAACGTTTTAACCGCAAGTATGGCGAAGTATTCACCATTCCTGAAATGTGGGCCCCCCAGGGCGGGGCGAGAGTCATGAGCCTTCAGGAGCCGACAGGTAAAATGAGCAAGTCTGATGATAATGAATGGGCGACCATCCATATGCTGGATACAGCAGATGTAATTGTGAAGAAAATAAAGAAGGCAGTCACCGATTCAATGGCGCATGTCCACTATGACAAGGCGAACCAGCCCGGCGTTTCCAATCTGATGAGTATCCATTCGGCTATTTCCGGAAAGACTTTTGAAGAAATAGAAACGATGTATGACGGACAAGGATACGGCACGTTCAAGAAAGATGTAGCTGATCTGGTAGTAGAAGAACTTAGTCCGATCCGTTCCCGATATGATGAACTTACAGGAACTCCCGAACTGGATGCCATTCTTGATGACGGTGCCGTCCGCGCCCGTGCGAAAGCCCGCATGACGTATGAAAATGCAATTCATGCCATGGGGCTGTATAGAAAATAATAGGAATGAGAACCGCGATGACTTCACCGCGGTTTTTGCGTATTGAATGGTATTTCATTCTGAGGAATTTTTACAAAAAAATATCGTCCATGGTAAAATACACATGAATTTTTTACGGAGGTAAAAGAAATGCGTAAATTATATATTTTGGAACTTGCTGCGGCCTTATGGCTGTGTATGGCAGGCTCCGTATCGGCAGAAATTCTTCACATGGGAATGCGTGGCGCCGCTGTGGAATCCTTGCAGAATGATCTGGTAGAAGCGGGATATCTGGCGCGTACGGTAGATGGCGACTATGGATCGACCACGGTGAAGGCGGTATCGGAATTTCAAAAAGATCATGGACTCCCTGTTACGGGAAAAGCAGATGACAGCACACAGGCAAAGCTGAAAGAAGATGACGGGAAAGGGTATCGTGATGGAGGCGGGATCGTATATGCCCAGGGAAATCGGGGGGATATGATTGCTGAACTGCAGAACCGTCTTGCGGCGGCAGGCTATCTCACTGGCGCTTCTGACGGTATCTATGGCAGCGGCACGGCGGCTGCCGTGGAACAGTTCCAAAAAGACCACCGACTTCCGGTGTCGGGAGCTGTAGATGAACAGACACTTTCCCTTTTGGGAGGGGGAGAAACGGGAGAGGCAAAGAAAGAAAACAAAAAGGAAATAAAGAAGGAACAAAAGAATAAAAAAGACATGCATTATACAAAAGGTGACCGCGGGAGTGAGATCAAAACATTACAGAATAAGCTCCGCCGCGCGGGGTATCTGGACGGGGAAGCAGACGGCATTTACGGTAACGACACAGAAAGCGCCGTGCGCGCACTGCAGGAAGAACATGGTTTATCCGTTACAGGAAATGTGGATGATGCTACGTGGAAACTGCTCGGCGGGTTAAGCGCTCCTTCTGCGGGCGGCGGCACGTTAAAAGCAGGAGATCGGGGCAAGCGCGTCGTTAAATTACAGAACAGGCTCCTTCTGCACGGGTATAATCCTGGCGGTTCTGATGGTATTTACGGAGCGGCAACAGCAGAGGCGGTCCGTAAATTGCAGGCGGAAGAAAAACTGGAAAGGACAGGAATGGCAGATACCAATGTATGGGAACGTTTGGAAAATGCGCCAAAATTTACGGGGAAGTATAAAAAATCATTTCAAATGAAATCTACGGCATACACGCCGACGGACGGCGGCGGCTCCGGCCGTACCGCCTTGGGAAACTATGCAGGGAAAGGGCATGCGGCGGTAGACCCTGATGTGATTCCTCTGGGGAGTATCGTATATATCGAGGGATACGGCTATGCCATTTGTGATGATATCGGCGGAGCCATACAAGGATATGTTATCGATGTCGGTGTGGACAGCCTGGAGCAGGCATACCAGTGGGGGTCAAGAGATAATATTACAGTTTACCTTATTTCCTGAAGTTTTAAGTTGGGTGATAAAGAGCTGCGTGGTGAAGAACGGACACGCGGCTTTTGTATTGCGGCAGCAAGTCTGTTTTGCTAAAATAAATTGGGAAAACTTGTTTTATGAGGCAATCTATTTTCTGAAAATATATGCGCGTTGTAAAAAACGGCGGGAGGCAATATGGAGAGTTTGACGGCGGTCGTTTTGGCTGCAGGCCAGGGTACAAGAATGAAGTCGCAATGGCCGAAAGTTCTGCACAAAGTTTGCGGCGTCCCTA
>ERZ773063.786-NODE-786-length-19960-cov-4.260739_pt1 | contig 19960 bp, 22 predicted proteins | sample MGYA00580625_ERZ773063 | MGnify/ENA primary metagenome ERZ773063 (study PRJEB29015, sample SAMEA2738022) | human oral metagenome | biome: human oral; feature: human-associated habitat; material: dental | place: China | collected 2042 ... | reverse complement strand
TAATATTTTCCACTTGTTTTTTTCTATTTTTTATTGATGATTTTTTAATTAAATTTCCTTTAAAATACTGCTCAATAATATGATTTAGTTCTTGCTTTGTACCTCTATATTCCAATCCTAATGACTTGCATATCTGTGAAATTTCTTCACGATACCAATAATATTTATTAAACTCGTCAAACGATGTAATTTTTTCAAATTTTGGTCTTTTTTCTATCAATCTTTTAACTCCTCTTAAACGATCTATTCCATACCGGTATTATCTCTCAACAACCCTATTACTTCTTTATTTCCACAAAATCCTCACTTTATAATTTTTGTTTTAACATTTAAAATTATTACTTACTATTTTTATATTCTTTTATCATCTGATCTAATTTTTTAAATTTCAAATTAACTAATGTTTCTTTATTCTGATGATTATTTCCCAATATTTCTTCCTCTTCAAACTATCATTTACTATCACAATATTTTTTCTAAAACTACCGCTATCCCACGATTATTTTCTTTTTCTATTCCCGTCTCAACAAATCCACATTTCCTCCAAAAGCTTCTGCTTTGGAAATTTCCTTTCATATACGCAAGCCTTACTTTTTTATACCCTTCTTTCTTAAACACAGCTAAACTCTCCTCTATTATCTTGCTCCCTACACCTTTTTTAGACTCTTTAACATCGACCATAAACAAACCTATGTAAATGGTGTCTTCTTGCGGAAAAGCGATAATAAAATCCATAATCGCCACTAAGTTATCATCATAAAAAAAACCTATATAAAACTTATCCTTAAAACTCTTCCCCTCTGGCAACTCTTTTAAATCACTAAGAACGGTCTCTGTACTAGGTTTAGGCGGACAATATTTAAAATACAGAGGGTTCCCTTGTTACAAATTTAATATAATTGCGACGTCTTCTTCTCCCATATTTTTTATTCTGTACTTTTTAGATAACTTGCTTAAGTTTAACATAACACTTCTTCTTTCTAAATATTTATCTATCCTATATTTCCAATTTCTTTTTCTATAGATCAATCTGTCTTCAAGTAAGCAATTTGCATTCTCTCCTTAAGTAATATCCTTCAATTTTCTACCTAGAGATAACAAACTTTCTATATCTGATACTTCTCCTGTTCCTAGAGGATTCCATGTATACTCCCCTTCAATCGTTCTAACATGCTTAGATCTAGCCCGAAATTTTATTTTGTCGGTATGTGTATATATGTCTACTCGTAAGGCTTTATCCCCTACTTTTTGTTTGTTATAGTCTATCTCACAAAATATAACTGTTCCAGACATAATCTCCTTATCATTACCCCAGATTCTAATATTATTGCCATCTAACTCTACAACATACTTTTTTGAAAGAAGTTCTTGTAGTTTTCTCGCCAAAAGAAAACAAACCCCAATGATTAATACTATTGTTAAAGATTTAAATAATGAATATGGTTTAATATAGTTATCTAGTTCAAAGTAATATGAAACTAGTCCTAGTCCTACCAAAAGTCCTACCATTACGACAGGAAAAATAATATTAATCATCTTCTCTTTATTTGTTGTTGTCGCTACAAATTCATACCTTTCCATATACACCTCTTAAATAACCACTTTATAATTCCTTTTTATTTCCTTTATTCTTATATGTTTTTTACTAAAAAATACACATGGTAATTATACCATGTGTACTTTTTATAATCAATTTTCCTTTTATCTAGATTTGTTTTTTTTTTAGTTTGCTGACTAGCTTTTTACTTTTGTTTGATAGGAAATCTTTAGTAAAGCTATCTCTAAACCGTTGTGCTATTCTTTTATAATTCTATAGTATATTCTTGATGTGATTAGATATACTATTAGATAGAATACCGCAAAGACCGCTATTGTTACAGCTAAAGCTATTAAGAAAACATTATTATCTGTTGCTAGGAATAATTTTAGTATTTTTTCAATAAATGGATATGCTACTACTGTGTGGAGTGTTGCTATTGCTAGTGGGGCAAAGAAAATCATCAATACCTGACTTCTTATGCTTTGTTTGATTTGTCTGTCGGTTAAGCCCACTTTTCGCATAATCCCAAATTTACCTTTATCTTCGTATCCTTCAGATATTTGTTTGTAGTACATTATTACTACTTGAGAAACTACGAAAATCATACTTATAAACATACCTATAAATAAGAATGATGCATAGAAACCTTTAAAATTCGTTTCATTTTCTGCTTTTCCTTCGATATTTATATTACCCTCTTTTTCTAGTTGTTTAAAGTTTTCTATTACTTTCGCTTCTTTTGACTTATCACTAATATTGAAACCTACATAGTTGAAGATTCCACCTTCACCGTCTGAAATATTCAGTTTTTTCTTCAGAGCTGACTCTATTTTCTTAACGTCGGCATTATCTTTTACTACAACATAATATGTATCCATAATATTAGCCGCAGCTGTGCCTAAAGCACCTGGAAAGTCTGTTAATTTTTCTTTTATTTTTAAATTTACACCTTGTACTGTAATCTCATTTGCTTCGTATTTTCCTTTTTTATCGATAAATAATAAAGTTTCTCCTGTGTTTAAAGTTTTTTGTTCTTTTGATACTTTATTGTAGTCTTTTAATTCAAGCACAACAATAGATTTAATCTTATCAAACGAACCAGTAAACTCTGATTCATAGTTAATCTCGGTCCCGTTTAGACGCCCTACTACATTCAACATATTATATGATACTAAATCTTTTGTTTCTACTCCCGCATCTTGCGTGGCTTTTTTTACATTTTTTTCTATTTCAGCCAACTTACCTTCTGTTGAACGATAACCATTTATTATTATTATGTCTCTTGGAAAACGTGTATTATATGCATCTTCACTACCTGCATAGAGCGCTGATGTTGTTCCCATAGTTACAAGAACCATCGTTGATAGTATACAAATATTAGCAAGCCCTACAGCATTTCGTTTCATTCTGTATAAAAGCCCTGAAACACTTATAAAGTTCTTTGGTTTATAATAAAAAGTCTTGTTGTTTTTCATCAATTTTAGAACCGTTATACTTACCGCCATAAATATTAAATATGTCCCAAAAATCACTGCTAAAACTGCAATGAAAAACATTGTTATAGCTTTTATTGGATTTTGAATAGTTTGAGCTAAATAATACCCATATCCTGTTAATCCTAATCCTAAGATAGCTAGAATAAAACGTGCTTTAGGTTCACGTTCTCCATTATTTTCTTCTTTAAGAAGTGCTACTATTTTTAGACGAGAAATCTTTATTACTGTGTAGATTAGTAATAAGAAGAAAATTCCTCCGAATAATAAGATTGTTAGAAATACTGCGATTGGTGTTATTACAAAACCAAAACTTACTCCTGCGGTAAATAATTTTAACAATACTAAAAGCATTAGTTTATCGAATAACAGACCGAACGCAAGTCCAAATACTAATGTTATCACTGCGATAAAGATAGTTTCTAATATTAAAATACGTGCTATTTGTTTTTTTGTCATACCTAATACAGAATATAGTCCGAATTCTCTAACGCGGCGTTTAATTAGGAAGCTATAAGTATAAAATAGGAATATTGCTGAAAATATCGCGATAACTATAACCCCAAACCCGAGAACTTGTTTCGTTGCGCTTATACCTTGAGGTAATTTATCCAGATTTTTCCCTAATGATAGTGATGTTAGTATATAAAATGATGCAATAGTGAAAATCGTTGATAAAATATACGGTAATATAAAACGTTTGTTTTTTACTAAATTGTTTAAAGCAAACTTGCTATAAAATAAATTCATGTTACTCACCTGCCTGCATTAATGTTAGTGTGTCATTAATTTTTTGGAACATTTCGTTATTAGTTGAATTTCCTTTTCTGATTTCATGGAAAACAACACCATCTTTTATAAATAATACTCTTTTAGCACGAGCTGCTGTTTTTACAGAGTGCGTCACCATTATAAGTGTTTGCCCTGCTTCATTTAATCTGTCAAAGACTTCTAATAGTTGGTCTGTAGATTTTGAATCTAATGCTCCTGTTGGCTCATCCGCTAGGATTATCGCTGGATTTGTTATAATTGCACGAGCAACTGCCACACGTTGTTTTTGACCACCTGATATTTCATAAGGATATTTATCGATAAGTTTTTCTATTCCAAGTGGTTTTATTACTTTTTCTAGTCTTTTCTCCATATCTTTATAGTTTTTATTCGCTAAAACCAGCGGTAGTAGTATATTATCTTTTACTGAAAAATTATCAAGTAGGTTGAAATCTTGGAAAACAAATCCTAGATTATCTCGACGAAAATCAGCTAAATCTTTATCTTTTAGTTTGCTAAGATCTTGACCTTTTAATAGAACATTTCCACTTGTTGCCTTATCAAATGTTGCTAAAATATTTAATAGTGTAGTTTTCCCACTTCCACTTTCACCCATAATAGCTACATATTCATTGTTATCAACAGCGAAATTTACATTTTTTAACGCCTCTGTACTTTGTGTACTTAATCTTGTTGTGTATACTTTTCTTACGTTGTTTACTTCTAATAACATTGTTAATCTCCTCTTTTCATCCTAATCGATTAATATTTTTACCTACTTAATCGATCTATTATTTCTTTGTTACAACTATATTGTATCTTATATTTTTTCTTCATTCTATCGATTTTCCTTACAAAAAAGCCTCCAACCTTACACTTTTGTAAGATTGAAGACCTGTTTGTTATCCTCTTTTTTAATTCTTACTACTATTACTCCCTAAATCTATCTTCTTCTGGGAATATTATTTCTACTTTAGTTCCAACATTAACCTTCGAGGTAATTATTATTTTATGCCCTAGATTATCCAACGTCTTTTTACAAAGGTATAACCCAAGTCCACTGGATTTTTTCTCATATCTTCCATTGAATCCTGTAAAACCTTTTTCGAAAATACGCGGTAAGTCTTCTTCGTTTATTCCTAAACCATTATCTTCTATAATAAGTTTATTTTTTTCGAAGAAAATACTTATCTCACCACCTGTTTTCGTGTATTTAATCGCATTACTTAAGATTTGTTCAAATGCAAATCCCAGCCATTTTTTATCACTAATAACAAATGTTTCATGTGGAACATAATTTAATTTTATCTTTTTATTTATAAATAATGGCGCATATTTTTTTATATTGTCTTTTGTTACACCAGCTAAATCTGTTCTTTCTATAAGATAGTCCGAGCTCTCACTACCAAGCCTTAAGTACGTCAGTACCATCTCTACATAGCGTTCTATTTTGAATAATTCTTGTTTTACTATTTTCACATCTACTTCTTCATTGTCTAATAGAAAGTTTAGTGCAGCTATTGGGGTTTTAATTTGATGCACCCACATACTAAAGTAATCTTCTATCTCTGTGTTCTTTTTATACGCTTGATGATTAAGTTTTTCTACTTCATCATGTAATCTTCTTATAATTTTATGATAATATTCAACCCTTACATCTAAACTTCGTGGCAAACCTTCCATATCATTTAGTATATGATTTTCTAAAAATTTTAATTTTTTATAGCTGTCTTTATAGTTATAAAAATCCACAACACTCGCCAGAAGTGCTAATATAAAACAAAAACTCCCACCATAATACAACGCTTCAAAAGGCAAAGAATATAGATAAAAAATTACAAAGAAGACTAATATGAAGCTTACAAATAGCAAATAGACTTTTATGTTTTTCTTTAAATAATTCGCTAAAATTTTCATTATACTATGTATCCTTTTCCTTTTTTAGTCGTTATAAACTCATCTACTCCTATACTTTTCAACTTCGCCCTTAATCTATTAACGTTAACAGATAAAGTATTCTCATCTATAAAATTATCACTTTGCCATAAAGCGTTGATAATTTCTTCACGACTTACTATTTTTTCGCGATTTTCTAACAATACAGTTAATATTTTACTCTCGTTTTTTGTTAGTTCCGCCAACTCTTCTCCACATTTGATTTCATCTCGACTCATATCGAAAATTACATCTTTATATACTATTAGATTCGTTCCGCTATTAAAGTTGTAAACACGTCTTAACAACGCTTCTATTTTCGCTTTTAATACTACTAATTTGAAAGGTTTTTCTATAAAATCATCTGCACCGATATTCATCGCCATTACTATATTCATATCGTCGTTCGCTGAAGAGATAAAAATAATAGGCACTTTAGAAATTTTTCTTATTTCCTCGCAAAAGTAATACCCATCAAAATAAGGCAAGTTAATATCCATAAGCACCAAATCAGGAGAGTATTCAACAAATTCATGCACTACATTTTGAAAATTTTGCACTTCACATGTGTTATACTGCCATTTTTCTAAATAGCCCGCTATTGAATTTGATATAATCTCGTCATCCTCAACTATCATAATTTTATACATACACTCTCACCTGCTTTTTATTTTATCGTAATTACATTTAGTAAAATTATACCACAAACTTTCTACAAACGATGAAAATTCTTAATTATTATTCTATTAAATTTTTCTTTTATATTTTTTCTTTATAAATTTTCTTTTCTACTGATTTTTTTAAGTGTAAAAGGGGATTTTTACACAATCTTTTTTTATAAAAATAAATGGTTATTAATTAAAACTATCACCAAAGAAAAAATTTTAATTAAAAAATAATTTTTGGTTATTTATTTTTAAAAAACCTTTTCCTCCTTCGCTAGCAATACGTTTCAATTCACTATGTATTGTCTTCTATAGATTCCTTTATGAAAGAATGTTGTTTTTTTATTTATAATCACAGCATCTTTTGTGTAAATTTGTTTTATTGATGTTTTATCGATGTTTTTTCCATATTATAAAAATTTACTTTAACTTTAATTTCTTATAAAAAAACTTGTGTTATTAATGTACATCTTATCTCTTCATAATATTATTTTATTATTTTTAATAAATAAAATGTTTTTTAGTTGTATGATTTTTAATGTTTATTTAATATTCTTGTTTTGAAAATAAATTTTATTTTTTAAAAATAAACTGAAAAATACGGAAGAAAAAGAGTAGGAGGTAGAAATAAAAAAGAGGGAGAGAATTCTTTACCGTAGATTTTATAATATGTTATAATATTAGAAAAGAATAAAAATCTATACAGATAATGTCAAGGAGGTTCAATATGGAATTTACAAAAACTGAAAATGGCTTTGTTAAACACGACGAAAACGGCAAAGTTATCGCAGAAATCACTTATTCACCAACCGATAACCCTGATGTAGTAGTTGCCGATCATACTTTTGTTGATTCTTCGCTACGTGGGCAAGGTGTTGCTGGTAAACTTTTAAATACTCTTGTTGAAGATATGAAACAACAAAACAAGAAAATTAAAGCTAGTTGTTCATATGTAGTTAAGAAGTTTTCAGAAGACTCTTCTTACGATTTCATTAATGCAGATAAATAAAAACATAAAAACATAAAATTTATTTTATCGATAAATTTTATGTTTTTAATTTATTATATACTTTATTACTTTAATATTATTCTATTAATATTCTGCTATATGTAATTGTCCTTTATCGTATTCTGCTAAGAAAATATTTTTTATATCTTTGTATCCCATTTCTTTTAAAATAGACATTAACCATTCTTCTGTTTTATCCATAGATTCTAATGAATTGATTTGAACTTTTCTCATCAGTAATCATGAGGGGTTTCGGATTTTCATCTATAACCCACATAAGTAATATATTTATGTATTGAAACAAAGAAATACTTGGATTTTATATTACCCCTCCAACAAGTCCACCTAGCACATAATTTTGCGCTTGATTACTTGTTGAAAAGGGAGCTGAATTTGCTTTGATATATTAATAACAAACACCAAAGATATTAATTCTAACACTAATTTTATCTCTATATCTGTATAAGAAAGTTATGTTATTTACCTCGACTTTTTCTGTTGTTGGATCTATTAAGTTTATTTTTCCTAATAAATATTCATCTTTTTTCCAGAATTTATAACTCTATAATTGTCGTTATTTGTTTTTACGAAAGTATTTGCTGTTGTTATTTTTCTATTTATATAGATATATTTTTTATCAATATTTAAACATTGTGATACCCTTTCTGCAAATCGCACTGCTTTTCTATATCGATTTGGCGAAACAGAGTTTGCTTGGTGATCGCTTATACCTATAGAAAGAATTATCCCAAAAACTTAATATTATTGGTACCTTTCTATACTTATCATCATCCTTGTTTCTATAATGTTTTATTACCTCTTGTTTATTATTTGTTTCACATGAAACTTTTAATTTATTACACTTTAATTTCGTAAGCTATTCTTTCTTTGTCATCTAAATTATTTTTCATTGTTAATTTTATTTCGCCCAACTCTACGAATCCAAAGTTACTTAAAAATTTTCTCATTATTTTATTATCTTTATGTGTGTCTATTCTTATATAATCTATATTTTCTTTTTTAGCAAACTCCACTATAGCTGACAAAAATTGTCGACCAACCCCTTGATTTCGTTTGTTTTTTATCGTCGCTATACGATGAATTACCAAGTAGTTATCACATTTAGACCATAGAGTGGGGTAGTTCTCATAATCACTATCGTAGTTAGTTAGCATAGCTGTCACTACTATATTTCTATCTATTTCATAAACATAAGATGTTTGATTTTTTATATCTTGTTCTATTGTTTCTTTGTCCGGAGAACCATGTTGCCATTGATTTATCCCTTGTTGTCGTAGAAATTCTCGACCATCTTCTATAATTAGCATTATCTCATCTAATTCTGTACTTTTTGCTTTTCTTAACATAACTTATCCTTCTGCTTAAATGTTTTTTTAAAAATTAATAATAGAGAAGGGGAGAATAATAAATTATTCTCCCTAGTCTTTTTATTTTATAATAAATCTTTATTCAAGACAACCTCTACAGGACAATGATCACTTCCTAAAATATCATTATGAATTTTTGCACTCACTAGATATTTTTCTAAATCACGACTTGTTAAAAAGTAGTCTATTCTCCATCCTGCGTTGTTTTTACGAGCGTTGAAACGATAACTCCACCAAGAATATGCACCTGTTAATTCTGGGTTGAAATATCTGAATGTGTCGATAAAACCTGCTTCAAGTAGTTTTGTGAATTTTTCTCGTTCTTCTGGTGTGAATCCAGCATTTTTCGTATTTGATTTTGGGTTTTTTAAATCTATTTCTGTGTGTGCTACGTTTAAATCTCCACAAACAACAACACCTTTTGTTTTGTTTAATTCTAGTAAATAGTTTTTAAAATCTTCTTCCCACGTCATACGATAATCTAATCTTTTTAATTCACTTCCTGAGTTCGGTGTGTAGACTGTAATAAAGAAGAATTTGTCGTACTCTAATGTTATTACGCGACCTTCTGTATCATGCTCATCTATCCCCATACCGTAATTTACATTTAAAGGTTTGTGTTTTGTATATATCGCCGTTCCTGAATATCCCTTGCGCTCTGCATAATTAAAGTAACTATAATATCCATCAAACTGCAAATCTAGTTGACCTTCTTGCATTTTTGTTTCTTGCAAACAAAAGAAGTCAGCATCTAATTTTTTGAAGTCTTCTTCAAAATTTTTATTAACAATAGCTCTTAAGCCGTTAACATTAAAACTAATACATTTCATCTTTATACTCCTTTTTCTTTGTGAAATGATTTTTGTTTCACGCGAAACATTTTATTTTCCTAAACAGAATCTACTGAATAACTCGTTGATTAATTCATCACCAGAGTTTTCTCCGATAACTTCTCCTAGTAGATTAAATGCGTTTGTGTAGTCTATTAAGACCATATCCACCTCAAGTCCCATTTCCGCTGCTTTTATAGCTTCATTAAGACTAACTAATGCTTGTTGAATTAGATTTATTTGACGTGTATTTGATAAATATGTTGCATCTTTTGGACGAGCTGCTCCTTTGAAAAATAAATCTCTAATATTTTTTTCTAATTCATCTATTCCTTTATACGTCGTCATTGAAGTTTTTATAATAGGGTGGTTGTATGTTAGTTTTTCTATTTCTTCTATACCTATTTTTGTTTCTAAATCAAGTTTATTCAGGATAATAATAGTTGTTTTTCCTTCTGTTAATTTTAATAATTCTCTATCATCATCTGTAAGTTCTTCACTACTATTTAATAAGAATAAGACTAAATCTGCTTTTTCTAACGCTTCTTTACTTCTTTCTACACCTATTTTTTCAACTACATCTTCTGTTTCACGAATACCTGCAGTATCTATTAGTTTTATCGGTACACCTTTTATATTTACATGTTCTTCTAAAACATCACGCGTTGTACCTGCTATATCTGTTACTATAGCTTTATTTTCTTGAAGTAAGTTGTTTAATAAAGAACTTTTCCCTACATTAGGACGACCAATAATAGCTGTGTTTATTCCTTCTTTTATTATTTTTCCTTGTTTTGATGTTTCTAATAAAGCTTCTAAACTATTTTTTATACTTGTTGATTTTTCTAAAATAGTCTTTGTTGTTTCTATCTCTAAATCATCATACTCAGGGTAATCGATATTTACCTCTACAACTGCCAGTATGTCTAAAATTTCTGCTCTAAGACGTTTTATAAGTGTTGATAAGCGTCCTTGCATCTGATTATTAGCAATTTGACTCGCTTCATCTGTTTTACTCTTGATAAAGTCTATAACAGCCTCTGCTTGTGTTAAATCTATACGTCCATTTAAAAATGCTCTTTTTGTAAATTCTCCTGGTTCTGCCATACGAGCACCGTATTCTAAACAAAGAGCTAGTACTTTTTGAATAGTTATTATTCCACCGTGACAATTTATTTCAACAACATCTTCTGTTGTATATGTTCGTGGTCCAACCATTTTCACAAGCATAATTTCTTCTATTTTTTCTTCTGTTTTTGGATCTATTATATTTGCATAATTTATCGTATGCGTTGGTAAACTTTCTACTGTTTTTCCTTTTGGTAGACGAACTATTTTATCAGCAATACTAAATGCTTCATCTCCACTAAGCCTTACAATCCCAATCGCACCCTCTCCAAGAGCTGTCGATATGGCACAAATTGTTTCACTCATGATTTTTCTCCTTTTTTCTATATTTTTCTTTAAACTTTTTCTGTGTTTTCTTTATAAATTCTATATCTTTTTTATTATACACTACTTTTCTATATTTTTCTTGAGAAAAGTATATGTTTAACTATAAAAAAATAAGGCTCAAGATAGCCTTAAAATACATAATAAATAATATTCGTTTTATTTTCTCTAACTATTCTATGATAAATTGTATGTCTATAATAAAGAAACTCTAGAAGAAAACATATATAATTTATCTGATTATAATATTTCTAACGCTGATATATTAATTACAAAAAAAGGCGACTAATAATATACCCCTCTTTACTGGATATTGTTTTTCTAATAGGGAGGGGTGTTTTCTTTATTAATCTTTCTCTTTTTTTTTATTTAGACGTGTGTCTCTATAACCTATAAATTGCAGCATATATAGATAATATACTTCCTAATAAACACAGAATACCAGCTAATATTGTTGCTTTTCTGTATTTTTTTTGTTTTTCTAAAGGTAACTTTTTTAAGTCTTTGCTTGTAATTTTAGATCCAGAAAGTAATTCGACACTATTCCTAAATAGTAATTCGATCGATCCATACAACATACCTACTGTTGCTATTATTCCTCCGCTTTTCATCACTATTGTATTATTTGATATTATTATTAAACCTACACCTACCGTTAACAAAGATAATAATATTGTTTTCTTTGGCATAATTATTCTCCTTATGAACTGATATATTAACTATAGAAGGTTGAAATATCCTAAAATTTTATAGTTTTCTCTCAACCCTCATTCCATATTATTTATAAAAAATAGTATATATTAGATATATTCCAACAATAAATGAGAATAGTCCACAACTTAGGGTTGCTGGTCTATATTTAATTTTTACTTCTTCTGATAAATTATCTAAATCTTTTTTCTTCAAACCTGAACCCGCAAATAAATCTATTCGATTTTGGAATACCATATTATATCCTGTTATAAATGACATTATAGCTAATATAGCTACCCCTGATTTTAACGAATAATTATTTTCTATAATTCTTCCTATAACTATCAATAAAATAGAAATCCCTGAAAAAATTAAAATTTGTAATTTTGACATAGCTATTACCTCCTTAAAATTATAAATAAGAAAACGCAACTATATTATTATACTAATGCTATATTATATTTTTTTAAAAATTTTTTCCTTAACGTTAGATGAAACTTCATCTAAACTTGATTTTATCATATATTCAAATGATTTTTTGAATATGCAATCCCTTTATCCTCATAAATAAAATCTAAAATATCTTTTAATTCTGGGAATATTTTTTGTAATAATCTTATTTCTTTATTAATAACTTTGCCATCTTGTATAGCTACATAAATTTTAACAGCTGCCCCTACATACGCTACAGCTGCAAAAATAAAAGTTTATAACGCGAGTCCATAACTAACAAATACTGCTGGGACAGCGAAGACAACTTCCTCCTCTTACTTTTATTATAACATCTATAAAAAAACGATTTCAATCAATAATATTATAAAATTTTAAAAAAATCTTTTTTTATAAAACATCTTTATTTTTTAAAATTCCCTTCCTATTATCAACATAACTCTTGTTTTTTTATATTATTTTCTTTCTAACACTCATATTATTTGTCATTTTTTTTCTTCTGAATTTTTTATTTCTTGTTTTATTTAGTTATTAAAAACCGCTTTGTTATTTTATATTCAAAATTATATTATTCTTACTTTTTTTCTAATTTAATTAAATTTTAACTAATTCTTTAACTTCATATAAAGTATATACTATATACTTGTAAACAGTTAATAATATTTTTTTCATGATTCAAGCTTGCTACTTTGCAAGCTTTTCTCCTTTTTATAAGTGTTTTTTTTACTTTGTTTTTATATTTATAATTTTAACTTAACTTTAATTATAGCTTTAACTTTATCTTAAGTTATTACTATATAATTATAAATATAACAACACTTATTAATATATTTTTTTCATGATATAAGGCTCATCTTCGGATGAGCCTTTCTCCTTTGTTGGAAAATAAAAAGTATCGAAAGAATTAACTCTCGATACTATTTTTTATTTTATCATATCTGCTTCTTCTATTGCTTGCTCTAAGTCATCTAAATCATAACTTTTTGGAAGTATTCCACAAGCACCATTAGCAAAAGCTTGTCGACGATAGACAGGAACATGACCTACACTGCTGCAAATTAATATCTTAGCCTTTGGAAATTTTGTACAAATAGCTTTTGTAGCCTCTAATCCATCCATAATAGGCATACAAATATCCATTGTTACATAGTCTGGTCTTATTTTACTATACATTTGAAGAGCTTTTTTTCCGTCTTCTGCAAAATAATAGTTATATCCTGCTCGTTCTACTATTTCTGCCCCGCGACTTCTATAATAAGAACTATCATCCACAATAAGTATAGATTTTTTCATCTTTTCTCCTATTTTGCTGTAATAACTAAATATCTATATGGTTCTTCACCACGAGATTCTGTTTCAACATTTTTTATACCTGTTAGAGCATTGTGAATAATTTTACGTTCAACACTTGTCATAGGCTCTAATTCTACTGGTTTTCCTATTTTTTTAGATTTTTTAGCTAAGTTTAACGCTAATTCTTCTAAAGTTTTTTTACGACTTTCTCTATAATCATCACAATCTACTTCTATTCTGAAGAAATGAGAACTGAATTTTTTAGCATAATTATTTACTAAAAATTGTAAACTATTAAGAGTTACTCCACGTTTTCCAATTATTAAACTAGTATTCTCTTCTGTTTTTATATTTAAAGTAAAGTGTCTGTTTCCATCTTCTGTAAAGTCAACAGTTGCATCAGCGTATCCCATAGCAATAACGATATTTTGTAAGTAACTTACTATACTATCTTTATTTTTTACTATGTAATCTTCTCTTTTTTCTTTTTTCTCAATTACTTCTTGTGTTTTTTCTTCTACTGCTTCTTCGTTTTCTACAACTACTTCTTCTACTTCTTCTTTAATAGTTTCAATTTCTACTACTTTTTCTTCTTGTTTTTCTTCAACAATTTCTTCTACTTTAACTTCTTTAACTTCTTCTTTTATAAATTCACTATCAAGTGGTGTTAATTTTACTTTTGCTTCTTTTTTGAATAGACCAAAAATACCAGCACTTCCTCCCTCGATAACATCTATTTTTACTTTATCTTCTGATAATGCTAAGTCTTTTAATCCTTTTTGTAAAGCCTCTTCTACACTACTTGCTTCGTAAATATATTCTTTTTCCATTATTTAACCCTCTTCTCTTTTTCTATTAATTTTGATTTTTTTAATACGTGATCTATGCTACTACCAACTTCTAAAAAGGGTAGTTCTTTTACTCCTGCACGCGCTATAATTATTATATCATAATTTTTTATATGATTTTTTCTTGTTTTAAACGTTTCTCTTATATATCTTTTGATTTTATTACGTTCGTGGGCTTTTCCTAATTTTTTACTAACAGAAATCCCCAAACGCATGTGTTCTAGTTTATTTTTTTGATAATAAATTACAAACTGCCTGTTGGCAAAACTTTGCTTTTTTCTAATAATATTATCAAAATCTTGACTTCTTTTTACTCTATATTCTTTTTTCATTTTAAAACCTTTCTTAACACTAATATTTTAACAGTTTCTTTGATTTTTTACAACTATCTTTATTGTTAAGGTTTAAGAGTTTTTTTCTTTTACAATTATCAGTACGTTCTATAAAACTTTCCTTATTTATATATATCTTCATTATCATTTTTATTATAATCTTTTAATTGTAATATAAAACCTATTATTATCAGTGGGAGTAGTATTGTAACTATATCTATTTTTTTATAAATAAAATATGAAACTATGTTAAAAAATATCGTTAAAACTGCTGATATTGTTATTATTTGTCTATTTCTTTTTCTACTATTGTTTTTGCTAAAAACAACATTCTTTCCTACAATAAAAACTATTATCACCCCTGCGAGTATTGTTAGTATATCCATATTTTCCATCTCCATTGTTAATAACTTTAGTTATCTTTAACAATTATTATAACATTAACTACAAAATAAAAAAGCACCACCTAAGTGATGCCTTGTTGCAATTATTAAGCAGAAAGAACTTTTCTTCCTTTTGCTCTACGTCTTGCTAATACGTTTCTTCCGTTTTTAGTGCTCATTCGAGCTCTAAAACCGTGTACTTTTGAATGTTTTCTTTTGTTTGGTTGATACGTACGTTTCATTTTGTCCTCCTCGAGTTTTCTTCTTAGATAGATGTAATAACTGGTATATTTTATCACAACTTTTTCTTTTAATCAAGGAAAAACCTTATTTATTTGAGAAAAAAATTATAAAAGATTTTTAACTCACATTCTTTTTTTATAAAAAAAGCATTAACTGTTTTTAACATTTTTTCTTCTATATGTTGTGAAAAACAGGTGAATACTTCTAAAAATATTTTACTTTTTATATAGTTTTTAACAAATTTATAACGTTTTTAACAATTTAACAAACAAAAGTTTTCCACAGATGTTAATTATGTGTGAAAAACTTTCTAATCCTTTTTATTACTGTTTTTATTTTTGTTAATAACTTTGTTAATTATTCCCTATTTATTTTTATTTTCTTTATTTTTTATCTTTTTCCACAGATATAAGCTAGTAGTTTTTCATAGTTATTAATAGTTTTTTCACAATCTGTGAATAACTTTATTTTTTCCTTTTTTTTATCTTCTTTTTATGATATAATTTATTAGACATTTTAGTAAGGAGGGATTATTTTGAGTAATTCCAATTTTTTATGGGAAATTATACTTCGTGAAATTAAAAATGAAGTTACTCCTCAGGTTTTTGAAACTTGGTTTTCTCGTGCATCTATTGATAATGTAGATTTTGTTAAAAAGCGCGTTGTTATTACTAGTAAAGAACTTTTAGTTTCTCAGTATATTCAAGGCACTTATGATGCTAAATTAAAAGAAATCTTAAAAATAAATACTGGTCTTGATTTACATATAGAATATGATTCTTTAGATAACCATATTCCTATTCAAGATTCTACAAGTTCTTTCAACAATAAAATTCCTGCAGAAAATATTATTAAGCAAAATTTTCTACAAGGGGATAAACCTTCTGGGGCTCAACACTTTTATCAAAAACAAACTTTTACTTTTGATGATTATAAACAGCCTATCCCTAATAAAAATATAACAAATAGTAAGAAAAACCCTACACTGAATAAAAACTATACATTTGAAAATTTTGTTGTAGGTGAAGGTAATGCTTTTACTCATAATATAGCATGGAATGTTGCTGTAGAGCCTGGTGGCATTTATAATCCCCTGTTTATCTACGGTGGTGTTGGATTAGGTAAAACCCATCTTCTTCACGCTATCGGTAATGAGATGGAAAATAATTTTCCTGATTTCAAGATTGAGTGTATTTCTTCTGAGAAGTTTTTAAATGAATTTCTTGCTTCTATTAAGCCTATGAAAAATAAAAATGTAGGCGCTGATGAAGATTTCAGACGTAAGTATCGCGATGTTGATGCTCTTCTTATCGATGATATTCAATTTTTATCTGGAAAAACAGAAACACAAAATGCTTTTTTCCATACTTTTAACGAACTTCAGATGAATCAAAAACAAATAGTTCTAATAAGTGATCGTTCTCCTTCTCAACTTAATGAGTTAGAGGACCGTCTTGTTACACGTTTTAGTCAAGGTATTACAGCAGATATTACACCTCCTGACTTTGAAACTCGTATGGCTATTTTGAAATATAAATGCGAACAATTTGATATTCAATTAAGTGAAGAAACACTTACTTATATTTCTAATAATATTTCTTCTAACATTCGAGAATTAGAAGGTGTTTTAAAACGTATTAAATTTACTGCAACATCTAAAAATCAACAACCTTCTTTAGCTATTGCTGAAGAAATCTTAAAAGATACGCGTATTTCTCCTCGTAAAAACATTTTACCTGAAAATATACTTAACGTTTGTGCAGATTTTTACCGTATTAAAATGGATGATTTACTTTCTTCTTCTCGTAAAAAAGAAGTTGTTAAAGTTAGAAATATAGCTATCTATTTATGCAGAGAGTTAACTACTTTATCTTTTCCTGCTATAGGAGATTATTTTAATAAAGATCATACTTCTATTATTTACTCAGTAAACAAAATAGCGAAATTAAGTAAAGATGAAGAACCAGAACTTTTTGAAGATATAGAGGTAATAAAAGAGCGTATCGGAAAGATTTAGTAGTATGTTAAAAAAATAAAAAGTTTTTATTCTAGTTATTAACAAGTTATTAACAAGAAAAATTATAAACTTATTTTATTTTTATAAGTTATCAACAGTTTTAACAAGACTTATTATTACTATTATATTAAATATATATATTATATAAGGAGACAAAATGAAATTTACAATAGAAAAATCTAATTTTTTAGCTGGTTTAAATCATGTAGCTAGAGTTATAGCACCTAATTCTCTTTTTGAAATTTTAAAAGGTATTAAAATAGAATTAGAAAAAGATAAACTTATATTAAAAGCAAGTGATTCTTTAGTTTCTGTCGAATTTAGTATAGATGCTTATGATGACGATAAAGAAATTATAACTATAGAAGAAGAAGGTCAAGTAGTTTTACCATCTCGTAATTTTATAGAAATTATTAGAAAAGCTCCTACTAATCTTATTGAAATAGAAACTATAGATAACAATATTTTAGTTAAATCTGGAAAAAGTGAATTTAATGTAAAAGGATATGATGCTAATGAATATCCAGAATTTCCAGTTATATCTAAAGAGCATAGTTTAACTTTAGATGGAAAAGTATTTAACGATATCATTAAAGAAACTGTATTTTGTACAGCTCCAAATGACCAAAGACCTATATTAGAAGGGGTTAATTTCACTTTAAATAATAAAGTTTTAACAGCTACGGCTACTGACTCTTATCGTTTAAGTAGAAGACAAATAACTCTTGAAGAAGTAGGTGCTGATAAAGAATTTAATTTGATTATACCGAGAAAAGCTCTGACATACTTCCAACGTATGATAGAGGAAGGTAAAGATCAAGTAGAAATTTTTTATGAAAACAATAGAATAGTTCTTTACTATCAAAATGTAGTATATACTGTTTTATTAATAAGTGGAAATTATCCAAATACTAACAAGCTTATACCTACTGTTTTTGAATGTACATTTGTTTCTAATGGAAGAGAGTTATTCGATGCAGTAGATAGGGTTTCTTTAATGAGTCGTGAGGATAAAGATGATATTATTAAATTAATAGTAAAAGATAATATGTTAGAAATTTCATCTCAATCTAAAGATTTAGGAAGTGCTGTAGAAGAAATAAAAGTAGATTCTACTTTAGAAGACGACGTATTTGAAATTTCTGTATCTGGTAGATATTTAAAAGAAGCTATATATGCTATAGCTTCTGAAGAAATTATCGTGAAATTCTCTGGAGAACTTACTGCATTTATAGTTCAACCTGCAGATTATCACCGTGATATTATAGAATTAATTTTACCTGTAAGAACTTATTAATTTTAACAAAAAGGATATGTAGACTGAAAAATATTTTTATCAGACTACATTTCTTTTTGTTGTAAAAAACATTAAAAGAAAGGAATAATAATGACAAAACAAACAAATAAAGTAATTATTTTATTAGGTATTATTTTATTAGGAATGATACTAAGAACACCAATTACTTCAGTTGGAGCGATAATAGGTCCACTTAAAAATTTATTAGAAATAAATAATACTGTAGCAGGATTAATAACTACTATACCTCTTATGGCGTTTGCTATTTTTAGTCCTTTTGTTGCGAAAATATCAAATAAAATAGGTCTAGAAAAGACTCTTTATTTAGCAGCAATAGTTACTAGTATAGGTTTATTACTACGATTTTATATAAATACTTCTGTATTTTTTGTAACAACATTTATAATAGGTGTAGGTTTAACTGTAGGAAATGTTTTAATACCAGGTTTGACTAAAAAGTATTTCCCAGAAAATTTAGGAGTTATGACAGGTTTTTATGCGGTAGTTATGAACATAAGTGCATCTGTAGCAGCAGGAATAAGTTATCCAATATTAAATACTAATATAGGTGGTGAAAAATTTTCGACAGGATTAGCAGTTAATATTTGGTTAATAGTTTCTGTATTAAATATAGTTATCTATGCGATTATAACAAAAAACAGTAAAAGTGAACGTATAGAAGATAAAAAAACTGGAGGAAAAGGATACTTAAGAAGCTTAAAAATGTGGTCGGTAATGTTGAGTATGGGACTACAATCAGCATTATTTTACTGTAGTGTTTCTTGGTTTGCAGAGATAATGATAAGTAAAGGATTTACACCGAGTGAAGCAGGTTTATTATTATCTATAAGCCAATTTGCCCAATTTCCTTCAACATTTTTAGTACCTGTTTTAGCAGAAAAAATAAAAAACAAACTTATAATACCTATTTTTATAACATTAGGTTATGTTACTTCTTTAATAGGAATGGTTTATATCCAAGGAAATTTTGCATTGATGGTAGTTTATATTGTATTATTTGCGTTAGCCGGAGGAGGTTCATTCTCTTATGTAATGTACCTATTTTCAGCAAAATCAAAAAACGAAGAGGAAGCATCAGATATATCTGGTCTAGCGCAAGCAGGAGGATACTGGTTAGCTGCAATATTCCCACCATTATTGGGTTATGTAAGAGATGTTTTGAATTGGGATGTAGCAATATATATTTTAATAGTAACAGCAAGTTTATTATTTATAACATTATTACATAGTAGCTCTAAAGGAAATATTATAGAAATAAAATAAATGAATTTATGAAAAAGATTTCATTTTATGAAATCTT
>ERZ773063.785-NODE-785-length-19962-cov-3.051188_pt1 | contig 19962 bp, 21 predicted proteins | sample MGYA00580625_ERZ773063 | MGnify/ENA primary metagenome ERZ773063 (study PRJEB29015, sample SAMEA2738022) | human oral metagenome | biome: human oral; feature: human-associated habitat; material: dental | place: China | collected 2042 ... | reverse complement strand
CCTAGAGACGTATCTAGAAATTATCCGATGAAATTCATACCTCCTGGAACTAGATTCTTAGTATCCTTTACATCAGGCGATATAACTAAGCCAGTTATCGTTGGAAGGGAGTTTTAATCTATGATTATTAAAGACGTAAAAGATCCTGCTCTTACACATAATCTATCAGAATTCCTGATGGCTGGTAGAATGGAGCATGTCACTAAATACGGAGATGCAAGCTTTCTAGAACGGGAGAAGAATATTCTTTATGTGGTAAAGAATGTTATAGAAGATTATATCCCAGATCTTAAAGAAATGGCTCTTAAGGTTGTATTGACAGATGATGAATATCTTAAATACCAATACAATCCTAAACGGCTTGCATATGATGTGTATGGAGCAACAGAATTATACTATATCATTCTTATGCTGAATAATATAGGTAGCATTATTGATTTTAACACTAAGACCCTTCTCATGATGAAAAGACTAGAGTTGTTTAATTCTCTTGCTAGCATCATGTTGACAGAAGGCAAAGACATTAAAAGATATAATCAAATGCATACATAAAATACCACTGGAGCGGATATCCGCTCCAGTATATATGCTGTTCAAACTCTCTCAATAACTTTGAGGAGCTGCGGTTTAATAGGTTCGACTCTCTTAATGACTTTGATAAACCCAAATTCTCTATGGCATACTTTGTCAAGTATATCATATGCTGCACCAATAACATTACCACCGAGAATGCTATTTTCCAAACTCTCTCTTCTAGAAGGAGTAATATTTGGATTAGCAAACTCAACCATATCATCAATAATCTCTTTAATCTCTCCCTTAGGCTCAAGCTTGATTGTCTCACCAAACGCTTCTTTGAACAACTTCTCATCTCTGATAAGCTTAGTTCTATATGCAGGTTCTGTACAACCAACATCTTCAACATACTTGATTCTATTCTCCATATGAAACGGCTGATAGAACGTAGTTACATTAGTAAAGATACGATAACGTTTCTTGGTTAATCTGAATCCCATATAATTCTGACCATCTGGCATTTCTTCTCTTGTTATGAAGATAGAGCCATCAAGATTTTCATCAATAAGACCAGACTCACCAATCATCGCTCTTCCAACTCTTGTAACCAAATCATGTCTATTAGAATTACGACTCTCATCAATAGTTCTAACAGCATCACGATTGAACTGAGATGCGGTCAATACAGGAACTCCATAGAAGATAGCATAGTTACGAAAATCGTTAATTACATTACCTAAATCAATTCGCATATCCCTTGTATAATCTTCAGGACGAATACGCTTGATATAATCCTGAATCATACAAATAACTTCATAACCCTCATCAGCCAAGTCTTCTGTAAGCTTATACAAATATGATGTATCTACAGAATTGATAGGTTTATAACGTACAATGATATTTATTGGGTCATCAGCATGTACTCCAAGCTCTCTGTCTAACAGACCCAATGCTTCTTCTTTTGGAATCTGGTCAAGAGGTCTATTATCACATGCAATATTGAATAAAGTATTCAAAGCTTCTTGTGCTGTATTCTCCATTGTAAGAACAACTACACATGGAATCTTTGTCTTATCTTTACAGATATAATCTTTATTGTATTTCTTAATCTGATATGCTATATTGAGAAGAGTAATTGTCTTACCATCAGATGGTAATCCAAATAAAGAATATACTCTTCCACCCTCAAATCCACCAGCAAGAATACCATTCAATCCATGCATTCCTGTACGTAGTTTGTATCTTGGTCTGGTTACATTATCATACAGCTCTATCATCGAATTTTTAGCTGTCATCAGATTAACTGTATTCTTCTGGTCATCTGAATCAACTGAATTACGACGAAACTTACTCTGCATCTCAGCTACTTTAGATTCAATATTCTTTGCTATCTCTTCTTTATGAATATAATCAGTAGCCATAAACTCATTACAAAGATTACCCATCTCTGCAACAGAGTTATTGATAAATAACAGATTAGAGCATGATGATATTGTCTTCTCTACCCAAACCACATCATCGTTTGTTACTTCTCTGAATGATTGTGGAGACAAATCTGCATACTTATCTCCAACCATTCCCATAACATCTCGAATGACTAAATCTCTACTAGTGATATTCTTAACAAGTTTAGTCTCTAATACATCCTGACAAAACCGATATCGAAGAATACATGCAGGATTGTTCTCAAATATAGTTTCATCTAATGCTTTAAAGACATCTCTCAGTATCATTAGTGAGTTACGATGTATATTCATATTCTCTGACAATACATATGCACAGAATAAGTCCATAATAGTAAGGTCAAAGTTAAAACGAATCTTAGTTGAATCTTGTTTGGATTTGCGACTATATTTCTTACGTCTATCTTTGAATGTATCCATACTACAAATCCCTCTTCCGTTCTGATATGTACTATGGTGTCAGATATAGCATAGTTTATAACTCTTCTTCAAAGATAGAAATCAAGTCGTCAGATGTTATAAACGTACTGCCTTCTTGCATATTAATATACTTAGCAAGAATTTCAAATGGGGTAGCAGATTTGTCAAAAATAAAACTATATTGCTGATACTGATCATTTAGTTTAGTGGTTTCTTCAACAACAGCTTCATTTTTAAAATTTGCATCTATCTTAACGCCAGGATAGTTTCTGAAGTATGCTTTAATAATAGCCAGTTTATCTTCTGCATTTTGAGTAAACTGGACTCTGATATTCTCAATACCTTCTGCTTTCTTATGCTTAATATATTCAATAACTTCATGTGGATCAGCAGAAAGCATACTGTCAAGATTGACAGTATCATATCTAAAAGATGTAATCGGCTCAAAATGTGTATAATACTGCATAGTTTCAATATTATGCAGAAGAATCAAGAATCCTTTATCCTCTTCTTCTCCGAATCTCCACCTATATGGAGATCCACAGTAATAGAAGTGTTTATCAAAGCATCCAGGAGTATGTACATGACCAGAGATAATCGGACCCTTACAAAACTTAAATGCATTCATATCAAATACTGGTTCTCTGGGGGATGACAAGTCTGCTGTATCTTTACCAAATATAGCTCCTTTATATGTACCATGCATATAACAAGCATCATACCATTCTCGATTAAGAAACTGATTGTAATATGCTTCTCCCATGTTATATAGCTCTGGAATGACCAATATAGACTTTCCCTTTACATATTCAAACTGTACTCGTTCTACAATTCTTATATCACATCTACCAAGATAATGATAGAATAGCTTTAACTGGTCTGCATCATGTAATGCTGTACCAGCAACAATAATAAGAGTTGCATTCTTCTCTTGACAAATCCTAATCAATGCTTCAACGAAATTGCATGCATACATGATAGCATCTGAGTTTGCCATAAACTTATGGTCAAAGATATCTCCATTGATAGATACAATATCCAAGAACGGAAGTTTCTCTATATAATCTAAGAACTGTTCTTTCAATATAATAAACTGTTTCGAAGGTTCAAATGACCCAAAATGAATATCAGCAATATGTGCTTCTATAAATATATTATTCATATCTCGTCTTACGACTTCAATCAACCTAATCACCTCTATTTCAATACAATTACATTAGTTGTAGATACAAAAATCAAAAGTAAATATCTCTCTACTCATTATGAGTAGAGAGATGTATTATGCTTTAGATATATGAGAGAATCAGATCTCCAAATGAAGTGGTAAGATTGTCTATAACCCTAATAAACAGCTCTTCTTCATATCGATTCTGTACAATATTCTGTGCAGATCCCTCTTTCCATGTGATTCCCATGAATTTCTTATTCTGATTGAAGACAGTAAGAGTTATCTGATCATATACGATCTTTATTTCTACATTAACCTCTTCAGATGGGTTAAGATAAATATATATAGTATCTTTATATGTAAGAGATGCTATCTTAGAATGATCTTTATTATTTGGGTATAAGAAATACGCTGAAAGATGAGTCAAAGCTTTAGCCATTACAGTCATATACTCAATAGATGGAGTAATTTGACTCAATTCTTTACGAATGGCTCTCTTAACTATATATTTCTTGATAAAGTTCTTGTTCTTTGTATCTAAGATCAAATCTATCCATCTATTTGTTACTAGATCTTTCTTCATTTGTTTCCACCTCAATTATCTTAGGTATATTGATCGTAAACATGTTCACCATAGTCTTAAGAATAGCAGAACGAACTATATCTTCTGCACTCATATGTACTTCTTGATTATCTATAGATACCCTAATATCATTATTATCATCTACTGCACATGTATAGTTCAATGTAATGCTATTAGCTTTAATATCTACATCATATTGCTTATTCACTACGTGGTATGAGATAATAATGAAATCTACTCTCTCACCAATACCAAGAATAAGTGTAAGATTAACATTTCTAATCTTATTAAGCTTATCTATAACAATATCAAATGAAATATTATTCTGCTCTGTGCTATCAAGCTTAAACTTATGACTATTTGTATCATCATCAAATTTATAGTTAAGACTCTTCTTTTCCTCGTCCGTTATAGACATAAGAAGAGCTGCTATCTCTTCAATGATATTTGTGATAGGCACAGATTTGCTAAGTATAGCATTCAATACTAACACACATCTAAATCCAAAGAAGAATACGATTGGTATAAGTATACTTCTCAATGGTTTAGGGAGTTTTCTGCATTTGCGATTCCATTCAATTAGTCGTGTCTTATGCCTTAGATATAGCTTAAATAGCATCTGACTCTCATCTCCTTTGAGACTCTCTATGAAGTTGTTTAAACTGTCTCTCTATATCAACCATGTTCCAATACTGGTAAGCCATGGCATTAAATGTCGCCGAGCATTGATCCATAAACATCCGATGTCTAGGATCAATAAGATCTAAAACAAACTCTTCATATTCTGGTTTGTCTTTATGAAATCTAAGCACAATGATCCCAGCAATATCAGAAACTATATTGTTAAATCTAAGCATATTCCTATATGCAGCCAATTGTAAACAATAGTTTACTCTAATATGATTACTGGTCTTAAAATCAACTAACCATGGTTGTTCATTAATTTCGAGCAGCATATCATATGTACCACCATACCAAGGGCAAGTCAAACTAAATTCCTGCCCTAATACTTTAACCCTATTACTGGCCACCAGTTCCTTCCACCACCTGTCAAAAGCATGTATTGGGTTCCAAGGCACATCGACAGGTAAATCCTCTCCTTTAATGTATCTCTCAAGTAACTCATGAACCAGCGTTCCGTATTCAGCCGCATGATTAAGCGTCTCTTTATATCCCATTCTTTTAAATCCAAGGCTATTAGCCCAATACATAAGTGAATCATTATGTATACATGTAGACAGAATTTTTGTAACTCGCGGAACACGCAATCCTTTATATGAATAATACCCATCATCTATAATCTCTCCTAATTTTCTTACTGAATTTATATCAAACTTTGTTGGTATCGGATGTAGTTTCTTCATAATACACCTTCTCGTTCATGATTTAATTGATTGTCTTAAAAGCAGTTAATTAATAAAATGGAGCTCTCTTAAAGCCATTAGAATAGATAGATGGGAGACATACAAGTAATCTAAACTGAAAGGACGTTGATAAATCATGAATAAAACCAAGTCCTATAGCGATTGCTATCTGTATAATAAATATCCCATGTATAATAAGATTCTGTTTGAAGCAATGATGCATAGTGAATTCATTGATAAAGATGTAGATTCATTCAAAGATGTTGAATATGAGGTCAAGAGAACCAAGGTTAGCGAAGGTCTCATCAGAGTTCTTAAGTCTCCTAAGACTGTACTTCTTGTACCAGATAAGCCTCTTCCGAAACCATTTGCTAGTTTTGTAGCTATAGATCCTAGATCTAAGAAAGAAAGAAAGCTGTTTATTGATACTACCAATTGTATCAATAAGACAGATAAAGGTTATATAGTAAATGATATCCGTCTTATCTCTCATTTGATTGGTGGATATTTTGAGATGTACTATCTCTCTTATGGTAGTTCTAAAGCATATACCCATAATGGTCTTATTACAGAATCTCAATGTTTCTCTGCTCTCTTTACTCATATTATCGATTATATTGGTAAGATTAGTATTGTAGATGGAGCTAGAGACAAATGCCTCTATCTTAGCTCTAGATACTTCTTTGAAGGTATCTATGGGGTTGATGTAGATCGTTCTAGAAAGATTTCAGCAAAGTATGCTGGTATCTCTGATTCTAAAGAAGCTATCTATTTCATGAACTCCGATGATGATAAAGAAACATTCACAGATATCAATAAGTTTGTAAAGCTTATCAAGAATACATTTAAGCTTGATAAACTTACTCTTGATATTCTTGTAGAGAAATGGATGTTCTTGTATGGTCCGTCTACAGTGTTTGCTCTTGAATACGGACCAGCGTTTGTAAAGATGATCATAGACGCTTATATTGGTTCTTATCTAAACAATCAGAAGACAATTGAGAAGGTCTGTGGTAAAAATATGGTTGTTATGGCCAAAGGATATATCGATAGAATCTAATAAATTATACTAGGAGAACCGTAATTGGTTCTCCTAGTATGTTTTGTTATGTGAGGTGAGATTATAAATGCCAAGAAAGAAAACAGAGGTTTATTACGAGATAGAACGAGAATATGATGCTAGAGATCATATTGAGAAAGTAGCAAAATGGAAAGAGAAAAATTCTTTTTCTGCTATTGCTGATAATCAGCTTGGGCTGATACCTGCATTTATGCCTAATCTTACGTGGAGAAGGGATGAAACCTATTTCAAGAATGGCAGATATGAAGTAAACAGAGATGACTTTACAACTGTTATTCTTGTAAATGGTATTATGAATAATCTTGATATAGCCGAAGATGATAACAAGTATTTTGATATGAATATATCTAAACTAATTGATCAAGATATTATAACGCCATTCCTTTTATTTATAAACGGGCAATTTATTCTTTGGAGTGATTTAGATATAGTAAGAAGCGATAACTATTTCACTCTTTTAATAAGGAATAGAGATAGGGATCTTCCAGTACGAAAAGTAAAAATACTTAGACTGCCTCCTAAGGTAATATATAGTGAAAAATATACTGAAGATGGGGCTAAGACTTTGTTTGCCTTTGATGAGAATGGTAAATATACGACTAAATACAATGCTATGGTACATATTTGCACCGATGATCCAAATATTCAAGTATATAATACATATCAAAAAAGTTATTCTTTATTTGATACTGGGATAGATGTAAGAACGGTATTGTTTGATAAAAATACATTCTTTTTTGATAAAGAAGGATTACTCTCTGAAAAAGAATCATATGAGATTACAATAACAAATCGTAACCTTTTATCAGTAAAATTTGGAGCTAAAGTAGAAGAAAGTTTAGTTGTTATATGGGATCGAAGATCTAATAAAAATGAGTCTTCTTCTATGAGAGGGACAAACCATCAATTTGTTAAGAAGGTTATCAATGGAAGTGAGAATCTTCTTAACTATAAGATTATCAATTTTATGAGCAAATATGAATGTGCTCATACATTTGATAAATCTTTTGAAGAGAATATTGAAAATAATATCTCATATAATTTTTGGTTAGATCAGAATAAATTTGATCAAACTTTTCAGCACTATGCTAATATGAAGATCTATGAATATCATAATCTTCCTAGTGGAAAATGCTCTGTACTTAGGGATGTGTATGAGGGAAGTAACTATCAGTCCTTTCCTATCATCTTCTATTGTGGATTAGCAATGCAGGATATAAATCAGAATATAGAATATCATCCTGATCGTATTGTATTTGATAATCCTAAAGAAGCTCATCCTGAGAAGCAGTTTGTTGCTAAAGAGTCTGTAGAAATAGTATGGTTCAAGAAAGTTATCAATGGTAAGTATGAACCTAAAATTGATAATAATAAGATTCTCGTAGAAGATAGCTATATTCCTGTAGAGGATATAATTCCTCTTGTAGAACTGCCAAGCAAACATCTGGCTGCAGTGAACTTTAAGCTCTCTGATGATAAAAAGGTGATCACACTTAAGAAGGATAAGCATTTTACTAAAAAACTATGGCTTGTATCCCGTAATCAGTTTATCCATAAACAGTATAAACTTACTGGAAGTAATGTGATTGAGCTTGGAGAAGAGTTTGAGAGTGCATATGATGATGATAAGTTCATGGTATTTGCAGATAGTAGATATCTAGGAAGATTGGAATACGATCTTATTGTGCCTACCATATCAAATCAGTCATATATAAAAAAGAAAGCTGTATATCTTAAATTCCAGAATCCTACTGACCATATCATCGACGTGTATTATTGCTCTGGATTGAATGGGCGTAAAGTAGATTTTATCGGAGATCTTCTTATTGAAGAAAGACGAATATATGCAAATAGTGATAATCAGGTTAGGTTTAAAGTACCCTATCCATTTAAAAACTATCCGAAAGAGTATACTTCGTTCTTTGTGATTAAGAATGATACTTATGTGGATAAGTCTCGATATGCAATTGATGGAGAATATATTGAATTCTATGATAAGTCAGAAGGTCTGTTTACTGGCCAAAGACTTACCTTTGTTTTCCCATACTATCGCCAAGAATGGGATACTGATGGAGAAATTGATGAGGACGATGTAGCAGAATTTGTTTATTATCGCAAAAGAACAACTACAGCTACTAACGAGATAGAATTCGATGATAATGGAGATGGAGTTCCTAAAGATGAGTGCCATGTACATGTCTATAAAAATACAACATTCATTACTCCAGATAGATATACAAGAGAAGGTTTAAAACTAACATTTACTGATGAAACAATAGATCCAGATGTTATGATTACAATGGTTGCAGCAACAGATGAGGAAGATCTTCAGGATACTAATATTACATTAGATATATTTGAAACTGTTATAACTAAGGACGGTGAAACAAGATTTGCTATACCATCCTATACAGATTCTTTCTTCATATTCTATAACTCTCTTCTTTTATCCCCCTCTAGGTACGTGATAGAAGATAACGAAATTTCAATGATCGATAAAGAAATATACAAACGTGGTGAGAAACTATTGTTTGTATATGCTCATCATAAAGATGAACCTCGTAACATAAGTTCTATTGCCAAAACCCATTTTGTTGTTGAAAAAGTAATAGGGAATGCTGAAGAAGAAGGAATATCTGTACAGTTAGAGACAGATAATTTTATGCATTTTGGTATTAGCACTGAAAATAGCCTAATCTTTGTCAACTCTACATATTATGAGCCAGAAAGATATAGTATAAATAGCGGTAAGATTACTCTTCTTGATGGAACTAAGTTTCTGAAAGATGTAGAAGTGGTAGCATTCTTTATTAGACAAGAACAGCAAAGCAACGTCGATCCAGATGGTGATGAGAAAGATGTCATCATGTTTGAAGACGTAGATGTTCCCATGCGTAGTAATGCTAATAGATATGCTATACCATATCCTATGCCAATATTTAAGAGAGATTCTCCTTTCTTTGTGACTATTGGTGGTTCATTTGTCCCACAAAGTAGATATACAGTAAAGGATGATATCATCACAATCGATGATAATCTAGATAACTTCAGAACTGGTCATAAGGTTAGGTTTACTTTTGTACATGATAGATTCTTTACTCATATTGATAAGAGTGAGAAATCTGTCACTCTCAAAGCTAACCAAAAGGAAATCGATATACCAGTTCCTTTCAATAAGATTATCAATCTTAATAGAAGAATGATAGTTGTCTATGGCGGTGTTCATCTTAGTAAAGATAGGTATACAATAAATAGTAAGAAAAGGAAACTATATTTAACCGATCTAGAGGTTAAAGAAGGAGATATGATTCATTTCATCTTCTTCTTTACTGGTAATGATCATAATGGATTACCTTCCTATCTTCCTGTATCTGGTTACTTTAGAATCAGAAAGAACATGATTGATAGGAATTTCAATAAAGAGATGATGTTGGTATTTGTCAATGGAAGACTTGTACCACGTAGTCAAATGCTAGATATATCTAATCAGATACATAAAGTATCTGCAGATATAGGTTGTAGATATAATCTGACCATATTAAGTTCATCTCCTTTGATCACTAAATTTAAAGGAGAATACCATAAGAAGCTTGATGAATGGTCAGAATCGATTAAGAATGTCCCAATCTAAAAGAAAGAAGTGATCATATATGATCTTAGATCAGATCAATGAAGCTTATATAAATAAGACTAGACGTTGTCTTGAGATGGAGAAATGCATTGAAAAGCTACGTACAAAGTATATGGCTAGTGATGATCTTAGTACTGCACTAGGGTCTAATGCAATGCAAACCATAGCTAGTGACTCAGAATGGATTAAATGGCAGTCTCTTATTGAGGATGAATTTGGTTTCTATTCTGTTTCCCTCAATCTGGATTTCTCAATGGCTTCTCCAAATGCATATACGTTCCCTGTTCATCTTGCGATTGACGCTTGGCCCAGACTTCGTAAATCTCTTACAGTAGGTAAGACATTTATTAAGTTTGACAAGAAAGATGAGCTCTGTACATATATTGCAATCACACCAGAGCTTCTGTTTAGTAAGATTCTTACGCCTCAAGAGATACTGGCTATAATTCTACATGAGGTTGGCCATAACTTTGAGTTCCCTGTATTGGTTACTATGCAGCCAATTAATGTACTATCCACTCTTGCTACAATCTTTGGTACATTGGCTTCTGGACAGATTAGCCTATATCCAACACTATTTGCAGCTATCTGTACTCCTGGAACAAAACTAAAAAATTCGATTAAGAAATATATTCAAAAGAATAAGGATCTTCAGCTTGCACTTGATGTATTTGATACAATAAGAACATTCCCGATTAGATTGCTTAATATCTTCCTGTTCTGTTTTATGCCATTGCTAACATCACTTGGCTTGGGTAGTATAATTAATTATATTGCAAGCATTGCAAAACCTGATAAGTTTGTACAGAACCTTATCTTTGGTTCGCTTTCATTCAAATCAGAAAAGGTGGCCGATCAGTTCGTTGCTATTGTTGGTTATGGACCTGAATTGGCTTCGGCTTTGAATAAGATTAACTATACGCATGATTATATTGGTATATCTGAAGCATTGGCTAAAGTACCTATTGTTGGCCATATCATGGGTCTTAATGCATATGTATTTGGTCATGTTGCAAGCGTATTTGACGGACACCCAGATATTAATACACGCTGCATGTCACTTGTTAAGATTCTTGAGAAGGATCTTGAAGATCCTAGAATTGACTCTAAGACAAAAGCCATGGTTAAGAAAGATATTAAACTTATCTATGATGCAGTTGGTAAGTTTAAACAAGGTAATGTTAAACTTAGAACCAATGATGATATGACCAATTATGAGATGGAGACTAGAGGTCTTCTTGATGATATGGTTAATTTCTTCCTTGGATCATATGGTGACATTCGTAGTGTTATTATGGATAAGATTGTTGGTGGTTCTAGCGAGATCCATGATAGTCTTGAAAAGAAGAAACGCGGAGAATCCTGGTTCTAATGTACAAAAAAAAATAAACCCCTGGGAATATTCCCAGGGGTATAAATTTTATTCTTCTAAATTAATAGTATTTAGAATTTCATTTGCTTTAATGGCTTTAGCTTTCTCATTTTGTTTTTCAAACTCATCAAAAATTCCGTTGATTGCTTTTGTGAGTTGAATCTGTGCTTTCTTAAGCCTTGCCATCTCCTTAAATAAAGTTTCTGAAAGTTTATTATCTCTTCCGTACAAGAGCGTAAAATTGGCAATTTCATTATCTAGGACGGCAATAAGTTTCAAATTATTTGTTCGAAGTGCCTGATTTCCATCTATAGCCATTTTAGCTATACGAAGAAAATCATCTCTTCTATTTGATTTCTCATCTTTCATTTACATTTCCCTTTCTTTTCATCATATACAACAACAATTACAGGGGTGTCACCCATGTGTGATCACCCCTTCTACTACGACAAACATTACAATCAGCATGATGCATGCTGGTATCCATACCATGACCGAGACAGCAGCCTCCCCAAGTTCAGATAAATGTCTGCCATGGGGCTTCAAATATCTATTTACAGACACACATGCTGCGTCAACGACACACATGGCTGTGAATGAGAATGATGCGGCAAATACAATATAAATTGGCAGCCAGATAGCATCATTATTCATGGCTGCCTTTAGAAAGAATGTAGCAATATGGTCATCCATTTTTATATCCTCCTATGTATAGTCAGTTTAGCAATACATCTCTTGCTCTTCGATTTTATCGCAGAGCTCATTGAGAGTACCGTTAAAAGTATGGCAATATTCCTGAGGAACTTCTCTGAATCCGCTATCGAGATCTATTTCATAAACTCTCTGAGTGGCACTGATAGTGCCATTATAGTATTTATGAAATACCCACTCTTCAAGAAGCTCCCCAGTATCCTGAGAGCGGATACAATAGGAAGCCTCGTTATATTTATCGAGATCATTTTTGAGATTTTCTCTTACCTCGCCATCCATCATAGCTAAAGCTCCTTCCTTTAGAGAGTTATATTCCTCTCCATACCAGGTTTCCAAAACCTGAAGATAAGGCTGTTATCGACAAGCTCTACTGAACCCATCAACTCAGCCTTCTTCCATGGTGCAGCATTATCGTCTTCCAACCACTTGAAATAGTTAGACACAATGGATGCCATTTCTTCAGAACTATTATCCGAAGAGAGCTCTCCCATCCACTTATCAAAGTGGTTTCCAGCCCAAGTAATTTCCCATGTTTTAGAATCATGGACTGGTTTATATATGGATATAGAATAATGCTTTTCGTCTACATTTCTATATTCACCTCCAGTCCAATGATCAAACATAAAACGGATTTCATTCAATGAATTGATTTGTTCCGCACTAATCATTTTATTGGCGATCCTTTCTGTCCATAAAGAAGATAAGCTTATTGTCCTCATTCTTAACTTCGACAAAGTAATTCTGCATATAAAATGGCATATCTCCGTTCACCATCTTAATATACTTATTAACTTTGCCTAAGAGGACTTTGCTAGAAATGTCCTCATACTCTGTTTCAAAGAAATCGGATGAAGACATATACGCGGCCTCCCAGCCGTTGCCTTTATTCGTATACACATCCGTATACGAATAACATCCGCCATTCCAACATTTATCATACTGGAATTTGGTGTAGTCCTCAAAGACTACCTTCTCAAATGCGCAGAGTTCTTCCATTGTCATTTCCTTGACCATAATTTGTTTCCTCCTTTAGAAAACATCATAACTTTCATCTACATATATAATATATAATGGTAAAAAAGAAAAATTACAGAAGATATCCCTCTACCCATTATGGGTAGAGGGAAACCTTTTATATCTTTTCGTCCTAAGATTTAAAATTCTTCTGCATTAGGAATCCAATAGTTGATATCAATCACTTCTCCAGGAATTACATCTCTTTTGAGAAGCTCAGGATTCAACTCTTTAATCCCCTCTGTAAACTCCCTAATCTCTCGTGGAGCATATGTGTTCTTCTTAATGAACTCATTTGCAATCCTACTGAGAGTGTCTCCGCTCTGCACCGTATAGTGATCTTCTACAAACACCCACGGATGAGCTTCAACTGTTCCTCCAAACACTCCTGCTGCAACTAATGCTGCAATTAATGCCCTTTTCATTTCCTTTACTTATCCTTTCTATATAGATGGAAATGTATGAAAAGAACTTTGGAAGGGATTACTCCTCTTCCTATTTCTCCTTCACTATTATAGTATATTATTATATAATAGTTTTCATCTGCTTTATATTTACAACTCCATATGTACTCCAAAATCTATAGCTATCCTATTAACAGATCTATTGTTTTTACCAACGATCATATGCTGTTGGTCATAAATATGATCAAGAGCCATTATAACTCTCGTATAGATATGATAGTTTGCATCAATATGTTTATTGGCTAGCAGATACCCTGGAATGGTGTCTAAATACATATGACTGCCATTTATATATCCAGTTATTATATAATCCTTTCCAGAAGGTTTTAATACTATATTAGCATTATTACAAACCTCCCACTCTGCCTCACCACATGATTTTATAGCACGATATACCATATTATCATTAGACACACCTAGAGAATCTAAATTTTTGACCTCTTCGGAGCAAATGTCATATATGCTGTTTAATATGGTTATGATAGAACTAGTCACAGGTACAACTAAATCGAGTTTCTCTTTAATAAAATCAAAGATTTTTTGTCTATCCCAGTTAAACATAATTGTCTTTGTATTTTTAATGGTAAACTCCATCAAGATTTTATTGTTCGTGTTTCTATATAGACGAACACTCAAAAGAAGAGTTACATCTGCAGTAAAATCAACAATTACATTACTAGTTTTAATAAGAGATTTGGCCTCTTCATAGATCTTATTATAATCTACACTTTTCAAAATGTCTATAGAGATGAGCGCTTTCCCTCTATTCATATGACGATATTGTTGAGTAGAGATATGCTTATTATATACAGAATATATAAACTCTATTATTCTATTTATATATCTACGAGTTTCTTTATCATATTCTGTTTTGCAGTTAAATAGTTCCATGAGTTTATTATAGTCAATTTCATGAAAAGCTATGTTCATTATTGACCCTTTATGAGTCATAATTTCAATCCATGGCTTTTCACTATGTCGATAACAGAAGATCATAAGGTTTTCATATCTAAGTAATGTAAATTCGATAAAAATATTTCTTACCTCTCTATTAAAAACCCATTTAATTCTTTTAAAAGATCCTCTTCGCAAATAAAACCTTTAGACTGACTGAATACGAATTTCATAATAATAACTTCCTTTCTTTAATCTTCTACACATCAAAATCTCTGATAATGTCTGCTATAACATCATCGATAATATTCTTATCTATATTGGGAAGATCCTTTTTATAGATCTTATATACCAAGATTATTATAACAAACCGAAGAGCCTGCCTTCCATCATATTTTGGATTGAATAATAGATCCATATCAACTGAATTAAAATATTTCTTATATCCATTCAGAAATACAATAATACTAGCTTCTCGTCTATTAATTTTAAGCTCTATACGAGCTTTATTAGTTATGGGCCACATAAGAGATTTGTCTTTGCGAAGTGTAGCTCCTACTCTAGTCCCATTCAGAAACGAAAGAGTATTATGTTTGTTGAATTCTCTCATATAGCTTATAGCAATATGAATATGCTTTTCAACAATTCTTATGATCTCATTATTCAAATATGAATAAGTGGCCAATAATTTTTTGTAGCTATAGTTTTCAGTATCCTGAACAACTATAGGAATGCCTTTGTGCTCAAAGGTAAATGAGACATAGAGTCTATTTAAATCATACGGATCATTCGTAAGTATTTCTACTCTAAGAACATCTCGTCCTATTGCCATAAAAGACAAAAGAACCCTATTGTCTCTCTTAATCATCTCCTTTATTTGTTTCTTAACCTCCTCGATATCCTGATGATAAAGAAGATTTACACTTACCGATGACACTGTATCTGTATTATGTGATTTCATAATTAATATTCTCCTTATACAGCCTCTTCAGCCTTTGGAAACATAATTCTCTGGATACAATTAAGGATTTCCAAAAGATAAATATAGAGTTTAGTCACCGTATCTTTACTGATATCGGGACATTTCTCAATCATCTTTCGAACCACATTGGTTCTAATATCCTTTCACATCACAATATATTCTTCTTTTTGATCTGTCTTCTTATTGATGGTAACGGGTTTAATAAAGATACACCCACTATCTTGATAGAAGACAAATCGATAGGCTTTCTTCTCCAAACCATATACAAGAACATCGGCTCGTCCATGGTGTGGCTTAATGGAATTGAAAATCCTTGTTGCATCTTTCATGCAGCTTCCATTAATAGAAGATATGAGTTTTGTGGTCATAGGTAATCTCCTCCTTATTATGCCTAAACCATTATACTATAATTATAATATATTATCAAAAAGAATTATTTATCCCTTTACTCATATGAGTAGAGGGATGTTCTAATCGATACTATTAAAAGCAGATTCAATTGCTTCTATCCATGGTCTTATAAATGATATAAACTTATCATCAAAATTAAATGTATATTCCAATGGGTCAATGCTCCATTCTACTCCCCATTCTTGTAGTGGTGTATTAATAGTAATTTCCCCATTATATAGATCAAGAACATAAAATCCATCTTCCTCATCATAATGTGGAATAAGAGTAATCATAATCTTAGAGTCTTTAAAGATACGAATAGTTGTATCTTCACCTAATTTTAAGGACTCAATCAAAAGACCTTTAAACTCTTTTGGAACAATGGCATCTTTTCTATATTGAATATCATAAGTCATCTTTATTCCTCCTTATATGGTAAGCTAGGTAAACTATAATCCATTTCCCAGTCATCTGTGTATGAATATGCTTTCTTAGACTGATCTAAATTAAGCATAATCTTATCTTTATTATCTTCAAAACATTTTCTCTCTAAAAAACGCATGAAACAAGTTTGATAGAGTTTTTCTTGCATATGACCGTTCCTAAAGAGATTGACAGCGGGGCATTCAAAGCAATGCAAATTAGCGCATTGCGTTTCATTGCACATAGGAGCCTCTTTATACTGAGAAATGAAATCTGACAGGATTTCTTTATAAAATCCCTTATAGATATCACCAATATAGAGATTACATCCTTTAAACAAAGCATCATTAGAAAAGAATCCACATGGAGCAAGTTTACCATTCTGCTCTATATAAAGCATCTTTCCTAAGTGACGACAATTGATTGCTCTTAGTCTATCCTCTTCTGGATCAAGAAGAGAGGCAAACTCTAGAGTCTCCCAATTAGCCCAATTAAAGTTTCTTTTGATCTTCAATTCCACTAACTGATCTAATACTCTTTTAAACTTGTTTCTAAATTCATCAGTTCTGTATTCTTCGCAATCTGTTAGATAATAGTATTCTATCTTATCACATCCACAGTCTAAAGCAAATGTGAATGAATCTACTATATCATCTATCGTATTAGGAGTTAGAGCTATTCTGACTAATACATCTCTGCCATATTTGCTCTTACCAAGAGTTTTTACTACGTTTCTGAAGTATTCATCATCATATTTAGCAATTTTGGTGAGCCTAGATTTAGATGATGAATATATTCCGTCCCACGATAACTTACAACCGTAAGAATCTAATACACCATCATCCATAAGACTTATCATATCTTCTATCTTAGTACCATTGAAGATAGAAGTGAAATAAGTGGTAGTCTGTTTATATCTTTCAAGCTTCTTAAACTCTTTATAAGCTTTATAGATATCTTTAGCATATAACGATGGTTCTCCACCAGTAATCTTAACCTCTAATCGATCAGCAAACGTAATTAGAGGGTGAGATAGAAATTTGACTGTATCTTTATATATTTCAAACCGTTCATTGATTGTTTTGATATCATGTTGCTGAAAGCAGTATATACAATCTAGATCACAGTATGTACCAATCTTAAATACAATAGCAGTAAGATTTCTAAACATCTAATATCTCCTTTCTATATTTTGGTGCATGCCAGAAACAAGTACAGTTCTAAATGCCTTAAATTTAAGGTGTTTAGGATTAGTAAAAGTTGTGCGTACGAGAAAAAATTAAACCCTCTATCATAATGATAGAGGGATCTTTTATTACAATTTCTTTAATTTTAAGTATGCATCATTATCAGAACTAAACCATTTGTCTACACTCTTAGAGAACTCTGTAGAACAAATGAAATCTCGTGCTGTATCATTTTTATTGATTTTCTCTATATCTCCCATTATGAGATTATAGTCATCAACCTGAAGATTATTTAGTTTACAGATTCCATTTCTCTTGATAAATGGAATTTCATTGTTTAGTCTTAGAATCCATCTAATGATAGAGATATACATGTTTGTATTGATCTTATCAAATACTGTTAGCCCTCTGATAAGCATTTTAGGATTCTTAAGAGAATTATCTATGTATTCAGTTAATGTTTCCAAAGTTGGCATTACCATAAGCATACTCTGTCTTGTATAAATATCACACATAGTCATCAGCAAGGCTGCTTTACCATAAGAATAGTTCTCATATTGATACGTAATATTGTTTATCTCGGTATACATCGTATCAATAATATTGAGTATATCTTTATGATCTTTAAGAATGTTTAAGAAGTCTACAACACATTCTACATATGCATCTCTAATTACATCTGTATCTTTATAGATTATGACCTTTTCAAACACAGTATCTATATGAGTACACAGTGTACGCCAATCAACATACTTATTATTTGTAGTAAATAGTTGTATTGCAGCCTTCATATACTTCATATGAGTATACGTACTACAACCCTTAAGATCGTTATTATCGATACTATTATAAAACTCCACATATTCTTTCATATAATCTAAGTATGTCATATTGGCATACTTGAATTCTATAATAGCATCTAGGCAAATGGCTCTAAGATCATACAAAACATATTTATCTGTTTTAGCATATCTACCATTCTTACCCTTTTTGATCTCATCGTATATCTCTTCCAATTCTCCAAGATTATACGTATTATTCAAGATCTTATATGCTTCATCTAAATTATCATGATGATAATTGGTGAAGATAAAAGTATCGAGCTTATCTCTGATCTTCTTTAGTTCTGGATTCTTTTCTATATATGATGGATTGTCCATCATAATCCAATCAGATAGTGAGGAACATCTATCTCTCATGTCTTCCATCTCTTCTATAATCGAGAGATAATCCAAATAATTCTTTGAATCGGATGTAATGGCTTTATATAAAGGCTCAGGAAGATAATTTAACATTCCTTTCATCTCCTTTTTACAGCATTCTTAGTACACCTGTTGCTTTCTCAAACCACAAATCAATATCATTCTTTGTGTTTGGCACAGGACTAAGTATATGATTCTGTATATGTAAATCCATATCAGACATTGCAAACTCAATGTCTTTTTTTGGAATATACTCTAACCTGATTATTTTGTCTAATTTTAATGAACTCTCTTTCAACTTGTTCAAAAATCTTATCATACAAAGCATCATCGGAATATCATTCTTATCATAGAGTTTAAGTATCTTAATAAGATTAGGAACTCCTTGACTATACATATGACATATGCCAACATTCATTTGCATAATCATTAAAGAGCATCCATTAGACAATGTAAAGTCACTATTTTCTGCCATCTTAGAAGATAACAATAAAAACCACTTGTGCAGTATCTTAATAGTAATAAATTGAAAATCATCAAATACTATTCTACAGAATTCAAATAGATGATTATAAATACTAAGCACGGTGTCTCTATATTTTAGATAATCTGCGCCTAATAGATAATCACATCCAACAAGAACAGCTTCCATTATATCTACATAAACCACATTGATTCTATCATATCCTTTGATCTTGATATTCTTTGGAATACATATGTCGTGATAAGCAGATATAATAGATTTTGTATCTCCTTTTTCATACCCTTTTATAATATCTTGATTCTCGGTTATAAAATCATAAGTTGCGAGGTTATTCATAAATTTAAGTGCAAAATAGAATGGAAGATCATGCTGATCCCTAATAGTATTAGTAGCATATAGACTGCAATATTCTTCTACAAGAATTTTGAATTTCTCAAAATCACTAATACTATAAGAATGCAGCATATGAGACAGAGCAAACATTCTGTTCTCATAATCAGTAGATGCCCTATACATTGCTTCTAACTTAGTAAAGGAATAATGCCCGATAGAGATCTTATATTCAGTTATAAGATCTTTATGAGAACCAAGTTGCTTAATTAGTTTAGCA
>ERZ773063.782-NODE-782-length-20028-cov-2.851199_pt1 | contig 20028 bp, 13 predicted proteins | sample MGYA00580625_ERZ773063 | MGnify/ENA primary metagenome ERZ773063 (study PRJEB29015, sample SAMEA2738022) | human oral metagenome | biome: human oral; feature: human-associated habitat; material: dental | place: China | collected 2042 ... | reverse complement strand
CATCGGCCAAAGCCAAGGCTTGCGTGTCGTTGATGCCGTCGCCAACCATCGCCACCCGCTTGCCCTCGGCTTGCAGTTGGCGCACCATATTTTCCTTATCTTGTGGCAAAACCTTACTTCGATAGTGGCTTATTCCGGCCTTCTGCGCCCAATAACGCGCGGCCTCATCCTTGTCGCCACTCATCATATACACCTCGATGCCCATGTTTTGCAACTCGGTCATGGCCTCTTCGGCATGGGGTTTAAGGCTCTCGCGCATTTCAAGCGGCAGGTCGTCGGCCTTGGTAAAGTCGATGTTTTGGTTGGGAATGGTCAGCGTTCCCGTCTTGTCTATCACCATGGCGTTCACCCCTTTAAGACTTTCAAGCGCCGCCGCATCTTTTATCAGCACGTTCATCTGTGCCGCCTTGCCAATGGCCACCATCAAAGCCGTGGGCGTGGCCAAGCCCATAGCACACGGACAAGCAATGACCAGCACGGCAACAGCCGAGAGAATGGCCTGCGGAAGTGCTGCATTTCCACCCAACAGCCACCACAAAAGGAAGGTTACAAGGGCTATCAAGGCCACCGCTGGCACAAAAACACGCGCCACACGGTCTACCGTGCGCTGCACGGGAGCCTTGCTGCCTTGGGCCTCTTGCACCATCTTGATAATTTGGGCCAAGGCCGTATGTTCGCCAATCTGCTGCGCCTTAAACCTGAACTTGCCTTGCGACACCACCGTTCCTGCCAGCACCTTCGCGCCCTTTTGTTTCAGGGCGGGTGTTGGTTCGCCCGTTATCATGCTCTCATCTATGTATGCGCCATCGGCCGTCATAAAGCTTTCGGCCGTGGTAACAATGCCATCGACAGGCACTTTCTCGCCTGCACGAACCTCCAACACATCGCCCACGGCAATAGTGGCAATGGGCACATCGCGCATTTCGTCGCCGTCGATAAGGCGTGCGGTTTTGGGGGCAAGTCCCATTAGCTGCCTAATGCTGCCAGCCGTCTCGTTTTTGGCGCGCTCTTCGAGCAGTCTACCAGTAAGAACAAAGGTGAATGCAGAGTAAATGGGATTGCGCACCACTGAATATACACCCGTAGTTATCAACTTGTTCTTAATAATATTGTCTTGGAGCTTTTCTTTAATTGCAGCCGAAACCCACAGCCAAATACCCACCGCAAAAAAGATCGTTCCTGCTGTATGAAGCACTGCAATGATCGCCCGGATACGGAGGAAAGGCAAAACTCCCATCTGAGATAATACAATGCAAGTCATGGTCAGAACCACGATGGTAATCACATATGCGGGTCCGGCTCCAAGCACTGGGAGATGATCCTTCTCGTCTTTTTGAGGTGTCATGGCCTCAACTCCACTCAATGTATTGTAATGTTAGTGTCATCTAACTGTACGCAAGTAAGTATACCGCACACACAAGATCCTTCGTATTGAGTAGATATGCAGAACACCGTCGTTCGCATTGATTTGTAAATATCTGGTCCAATAAGTCCAGCGTCTACCTTTTGACCAGTCTATACGAATCTAAAATTATTGAATTTGCTAAATTTGTTGTAACATATTGACTGTTAAAAAGCTTATTTTGCTTTAATAGTGCACCCCTCCCCTGAAAGGATGCTCAATGAAACAACGTCGATTGGTGCTGGCACTCATACTTTTCTTTATACTTTCTTTTGGCGCTGTATTTACTGCTTGTTCTACAAAAACCTCTGAACCATCTGCTGAAGAGATTGCGGCTCAGAAAGCAGAAGAAGAAAAGAAAGCTGCAATGGCTCCATTCGTAGGCATTTGGGAGGCTAAGTCCATCAACGACCCGGATCAGGGAGAAATTGTTGAGAGCGTTTATCCAACTGCAAGAGATGCGTACAAGGCAATTTATGGTTACGATTTTGCTGAGGATGGCATTGGTTTGTTTATTCGTTTCGGCGCTCAAAAGCCATTTACTTGGTCTGTTGATGCTGACGGTAAACTTACGATAACTCTTGCAGGAAACGCCGGAAGCTACACGGCAACCATAGACTCCAGTACAGGTCAGATGACCATTGAAGGTTCCGATGGATCAAAGGCTGTTCTTACGCAGGTCACTAAAACATCTGGCGATTATTCGAGTTTAAAATATAAACCTTTTGATGCAATAGCAGATAGAGGTACTATTGGCCGCAATTTCTCTAGCAAAATTGAATCCTCTATGCGCTTTAAGCTGAAGACTGAAGTGGATAAAGTACTTATTGATAACGATGACATCTATGTCCGGTATATGGGCATAGCAAAAAGTCCAGACGGTTATATGGAAGGCTATGTCTTTGAGATTATCAATAAGTCTGATACATGGATTGCTTGCGATTTTCGATTAGATAATTCAGATCATACGCTGTGGTCCTATGATTCTAACTACCTAGAGCGTGGCGAGAGAGTCTATGCCTTTGTTATTAACAGCTCCAATAAAAAAATGCCTCTTGCCGATCTTACTACGGCTGAGGGAGTCATTGAGTATCACCACATCAAGGATGGTAAGAGCCTGGAAGATAATCAAAAACAAGATATCGACTTGGCAGTTACTCAGAACAAGTGACTCTAGACCATTACTTACATGGTACGTATGTTATGGGCATGATTTCTCTTGTTTCCCGGCCGCATAATCCAACTACCACCAAGGTATTCTTACGCTTATTAGGTAACATAATGTTAAAGGTGGTGATAGTATGCGGGTACTCCTAGCTGAAGATGAAAAAAGAATGGCTGCAGCCATTGTGACTCTCTTAAAGCAGGAAAAATACGACGTCGATCATATGGCGGACGGCGTATCCGCACTTCTCGCCTTAGAAAGCAACGTTTACGATATCGCAATCCTTGATGTCATGATGCCTAAAATGAGTGGCTTTGAAGTCTCTCGTAAGGCTCGGAGCAAGGGAATCAACATTCCCATTTTGATGTTGACGGCAAAAAGTCAGCTTGACGATAAGGTCGAGGGTCTTGATAACGGCGCCGATGACTACCTGACAAAACCGTTCCATACCGCAGAACTTCTCGCTCGCCTACGCGCCTTGGGACGGAGAAGCTCCAGCTTCCAAGATAGTATTCTGCGCTTTGGAGATTTATCGCTTGATACTTCGACCGCAACGCTTACCTGTAATTCTTCGGGACAGAGCGTTCGCTTGAGCGAGAAGGAATTGCGCATCCTGGAGTATATGATTGGAAGCCACGGTCGGATTATGACACGCGACCAACTTGCCATTAAGATCTGGGGTTTTGAAAGCGACGCTGAATACAACAACGTGGAAGTGTATATGTCTTTCACGCGTAAAAAGCTGGCATTCGTCGGCTCAAAAGTAGAGATCAAAGCCGTTCGCGGTTTGGGATATGAATTGAGGGAACAAACTGTTTAGGCAATCCAAAAGAAAAATCATTCTCTCCATTATGGTGTCGCTCGTTCTGTTGTTCGTGGTAACGCTGTCCGTAATCCTGTTTGTTAGCTCTCAGGAAATCAGACAGAAAAACATGGACATGCTCAACCGTTATGCCGATCAGTATTCAATGCAGCAGAAATCGGAAACCTCTGGTCAGTCTCACACTGATGGAAAACCGGAAAGCCAAACAGGAAGTCAGCCGGACAGCCGACCGCAAGACAAGCCAGACTACGAACTTTCCACGTTCTACTCTGTTACCTTTTCATCTGACGGAAACGTTCTCTCTGTTTACGATGGAGAAAAAACAATCTATTCAAATGATGAGCTGACAACGCTTGCACGACAAATTTTGGACGAAGGCCACCCTTCCGGAAGAAAAGATAATCTCTCTTATGTGACACATCAGAAAGACGGCTATACCCTTGTAGCATTTATGGACAACACGGTATCGGAAGGCGGCCTCAGAACGATGATGCGCAATGTTCTCATCGTAGGAGGGGCTTCCTTTGTTGTACTGTTTTTCATTTCCGTGTTCCTGGCAGGACGAATCATCCGCCCTCTGGAAGAAAACGATACGAAGCAAAAACAGTTTATCTCGAATGCAAGCCATGAGCTCAAGACCCCAATTGCAGTAATTGGTGTTAACGCAGAAATATTGTCCCGGGAACTTGGCAAAAACGAATGGCTCTCTAATATCCAGTATGAGAATAATCGCATGGGCGAGCTGGTCGAACAGCTCCTTGAGCTGTCGAGTGCAGAAAATAAAGAAGTGTCCATGGAAGAACTTGACTTCTCCCATGTTGTTACGGGAGAAGTTCTCGCCTTTGAAACACTTGCTTTTGAGAGAGGAAAAACACTTCAGAGCACTATTGAAGAGGAGATCACTCTTACCGGCAATCAGAATCAGCTTACGCAGGTTGTAGCCGTATTGTTGGACAACGCCCTAAGACACACAACGGGCAACTATATTGATCTGATCCTACAGAAACGAGCGCATAACGCCGTTCTCAGCATTACCAATGACGGTGAAGAGATTCCACCTAAAAAGTTGGAGCATCTCTTTGACCGTTTTTATCGCGTTGATGAAGCTAGGAATAGTGAGGATCATCACTACGGACTGGGCCTCTCGATTGCAAAAGCGATTGTCGAGAAGCACGGTGGAAGCATTAATGTTTCCTGCTCTGAAGGCAAGGTAACCTTTACCGTTTTGCTTCCGACCAAACTTGCAAGGCATCGTTCTTAAAAATTCTTGTAAATTCAATCTTTGTTCAATCTTCGTTTTTTACTATGTCCTCGTCAGATGCAAGGAAGTAACAAACTTACTTCCTTGCATACATCAAATGAGACGCAAAGGAGGCGCTCATTATGAAATGGACGAGAAGAGACGTAGTGCTTGGTCTGCCTACCTTGATGGCTTTCAACCTTATCGGCTGCACGGCAAAGACCAATGCCGCCACGAACGATGAAACTGCAACTACTACAGAAACTGATAAAAAGGCATCAGGTGCCACACAGATTACTGCTGCCGAAATTCTGGATGGCTATGCATTCACCAGCACTACTGCTGAAGAAAATGCAATTCTTGTAAACACGGCGGATGAAGTGACTATAAGCAATTCAACTGTCGACAAGACCGGTGATTCCGATGGCGGAGACGACTCCAACTTCTATGGTAAAAACGCTGCAATCCTTGTTGAGGGAGGTTCAACTACTACACTCACAAACCTCACCGTTACTTCAGACGCAAAGGGTGCCAACGGTATCTTCAGCTACGGTGGCAACGGAGGTCACAACGGTGGTGAGGGCGATGGCACTAAGGTCATCATCAAAGACTCTATCATCACGACAACCGGCGACGGCTCTGGCGGCACTATGACAACCGGTGGTGGCATCACCAATGCCTCTAATCTGACGGTTACCACCAACGGTCAATCCTCTGCAGCTATCCGTACCGACAGAGGTGGCGGAACGGTTTACGTAGACGGCGGTACCTATACCTCAAACGGTCTAGGCTCACCGGCCATCTACTCCACGGCAGAGATTCACGTTGCTAACGCCGCACTTGTCTCCAACCTCTCCGAGGGTGTTTGTATTGAGGGTTTGAACTCCATCGAGCTAACTGATTGCGACCTCACAGCAAATAACACCAAGTGCAACGGCAACGCAACCTTCATGGATACCATCATGATTTACCAGTCCATGTCCGGAGACGCAGCAAGTGGCAATTCGACCTTTGCTATGACCGGTGGATCGCTTACCAGTAAGAATGGCCACATGTTCCACGTTACTAACACGAACGCTGACATTGAGCTCAACGGCGTTAAGCTCACCAACGAAGACGCTGCTAATATTCTCATTTCTGTCTGCGATGACGGTTGGAATGGCGGTAACAATCAGGCCACCTTTAACGCTAAGGCACAGGATCTGGTAGGAGCAGTGCTCGTTGGTAATAACTCCACGCTTGCTCTAAACCTCACTGAAGGAACCACGTTTGAGGGTTACGTTAACGGCAATATCGTTAACGCTACTAACCAGACTGTTTCTACCGAGGTAGGCACTGTTACGGTAACGCTAGACAACAACAGCACTTGGACTTTGACGGCAGATGGCTATGTTACCGAGTTCAATGGCGCTGCAGCAAACGTTATTGCTAACGGTCACACATTGTACGTAAAAGGTACAGCACTCACGGGAACCTAAGCGAGAAGGACGTGTAGTAACGCAAAGTTAAAGCTACAAAAAAACACCCTGCGGGTTATGAGCTCGTAGGGTTGTTCTTTGTTGTTAGGGTATGAGTTGCGCGCTTTGCTGAGGGAGAGTGTGGGAATCGTCTGCTGCAAGAGACTGAGGTGTAGAACCAGTTATTCGTCCTCTGAATATACGTTATCTTGGTAGGAATCCTCTTCGTTATCATCACGCACAAGCAGGGAGTTGAACAGCTCGTCGATATCGTTTTGCTTCTGGATAGTCTCTTCTTCGGCCAGTGTCCATGCACCGTCTTGATAATAAAGAACGTCACCCTGGCAAGCATTGCTTGGGAGCTCGTTGCGAGAAACGGTAAGCATATTACCTGGCTGGTCATTTAGCTCAAGCACGACAAGATTGTTGTCTTCAAATCGATCAATGATTGCTTTCATTACTTAGTCCTCGATGTCGATGACGTGCCAGATTTTTCTTGTGAGATAGGAGCAACAACAGTGCCGTTCTTCTCGCCAGATATATCAATGGTTGTACCATCGCAGGTAATGGTAATAGTTCCGTTGGCGCCCGTTCCCCAGATTTCAACGGAATGTTTGTGGAGGGCGTTTAAGACTGACTGCATAGGGTGTCCGTAGGAGTTATCTAAAGCGTAAGAAATGACGGCGTAAGTGGGCGAGAGCTTGCGGACTAGCTGCTCGTTTGTGCCTGTTCTAGAGCCGTGATGAGAGAGCTTAAGTACGTCGATGTGGCCTGGATTACTCTGAAGGATTGCGCTTGTAGGTGCATCTCCCGTGAAGAGGAAGGTTTTGTTGCCAATGGTCAGCTTGATGATTATCGAGTAGTCATTGGTATCGAGAAAATCTGCGTCTTTGGTTGGCCAGAGAATTTCTATCTTGTAGTCATTGGTTTGGTCGATGATTTTCCCTGCTTCAGCAAGGGTTATTTGCAAGTTATTGTTTTGAATAGAAGTTAGAAATTTTCTGTATGTTGCTGTGTTGTTTGTTTTATTTGGTGCGTAAATGGTCCCGATTTGGGTGCTGGAAATGACGTCCGCCATGCCACCAATGTGATCTTCGTCAGGATGGGTAGCTACCAGGTAATCAATCTTCTCGCGACCAAGTTCTTGGAGTACCTGGGAAATTTTTGGAGCCGAACCTGTAGGACCGGCATCGATAAGCATGGTTTTCTCGGGAAGTGCAATAAGGATGGCTTCTCCCTGGCCGACGTCGATAAACTTGATGGTTACGTTTGTGTTTGCCTGCACAGTTGTGGATGACGTGTCGGAGTCTGTCTGCGAGGGTGCGTTGATTGCTTGAACTGTGGCTTGTTGACTTGATATGCCCGCGGTAGAGATAGTAGTTGGAAGCAGCTGCGTTAGCGCGGCGCTAAAGTAGAGCACTACCGTCAACGTAGCAAGCGCAATTCCAGCTTTCTGTTTTCCCGCGTATCGCTTGTGCGGTTTGAGCCTGCCTTTTATGAGTTTTTTGGGAGCGCTGGCGTCTTCGTAGATGAGGTTAAGGGCGCTCTCGATAACCGGAAGCGAAAAAATTGCTGATAGAAGGTAAGAAAGCAGCGATGGCAAAGCAAGTATTTGAGCTAGGATGATTGCACCAACAATCAACGCCACATTTACGATAAGTCTTGTAAGTCCCGATTTCCAACCCTTGAGATAAAACTGTGGAATACCAAAAATGCCAAAGATTAGGGAAAGAATGAGCGCAAAAAAGTAGTCAGACTGCTTGCCGGAGGCTGTATTGGGTGATTCAGTTTTGCTGTCAAATTGCTTTCGGTTGGGCATAAAACCTCTCTGGACACGTTCGTTCTGAAGAATCTTACCCTATTTGAGCAGCCAGTTCAGAGCTTTCTGCATTCTTCCCTCAACGTTTTGGAAGTGATTTCCGCGGTTGAGTTCAAACGTCGAGGTGATCCCGGCTTTCTCCAACCTGCTGGCGAGAAGTTCGGCGTTTTCTCGCACGTGCATTATTTGCGGATTGGGGGTTCGTGCTTCTCGGTCGCCCAGGGAAAGATAGGCGTGTGTGAGGCCGACCACCCCTCCTCTGAGCTGCTGGTCAACGTAGCTCAGAAGGCCTGGGAACCAGAACGATCCCGAGACGGCTCCAATGCGCTGGAAGGTTGCGGCGGGAGCGGCGGCGTGTGGTGCAGTGAGGGTGCTGAGCTGCGGCGTCGTGGCAGCGGCGGACTGCGTCACGCCGGCCCAGAGGCTGAACAGGCCCGCAAGCGAATATCCCACAAGCACCCTATACGCTGGCGGCTCAGTAAGGTCCGATTCTGCCCAGGGGACAACCTGGTTGATAAGGGTATCAAGCGTCTTTTGGGCGCCGTCGCCAAAGTTGGGGCCCTTGGCAAAAACGCGCGGAGCACACCAGGGCGATAAATTCTCTTCCCACAGGTCAACGCCGATGTTCACTAGGCTGATGCCTTTCGGTACCTGAATGGGGGAGTTGTCGGCCACGTCACCCAAGAGGTAAACAATAGGAGCTTCTGCTACAGAGGACATCTGCGTGTAGATGGAAAGTCCGGAGATGATCGTTTTTCTCGCCACGGGGTTGGCGGAGCGCGAGGCTGCGCCATCAGCGGGACGGGAGGCTGCGGCGTCGTCGGCTGGGCGCGTGTCTGGTGCGGCGCTCATACTACTCGCCCAGAGCCATCTGCAGATAGTAGACGTTTTCGCGTAGGTGAGCAGCAACTTCGCGGTCAATGATGCCCTCAGACTGAAGGCGCGAGATCTGGTCCAACTCAATGCGCAGTGCGTTTTCTGCCACATCATCGGCGTACTCGCGAGCATTGGCAATCTGTTGTCTAAAGTGCGGTGACATCTTATGTGAGCTCAGATTATAAGGCAGTAGGTAGGAAACTTGAGTAGTACTAGAGCCGTGCTCATCGTTGATATTGATGCGGCTCCAAATAGACTCAATTGCCGACTCGTGGTCAATCATTAAGTTTGACGCAATGACCGCCATTTCTTCATCGTCGCCGTTTGCAATGCGCTTTAGTTCGTCGAGCCCTGCGTATTCCATCTCAAGCGCGTATAGACATGCCTGGTAGTAGGACTGGTCAGCATCCTCTAGATGTCTGATGCCACCATTGATGATGCGTTGTGCTGACAGCTTAAGCTCGTGGAGAGCAACGGCAAACCTCGAGCGGTGGTTTGTCTTTGCGGCAATGTTTGCAACAGATCCGTGGTAGCCGACTGATCTACGAATTGAAGTAATATCATCGACGATTTGGTTCCATGGAATGGGGTTGTTGGTTTTAATGTGACGCTCACGAAGCTCCTCGAGGCATTTCTGCTGAATTTTTGTCTCGTGAAGTACTAGTTCTTGTATCAGTTTGCCCGAGTCAGGTGCGGTGATACGAGAGGCAAACAGGCGGTTGGTATAACGCGTGATAGTCAAACGAAGCGCAGGTAGATACTTTGACATGGGGTTTTCTGACTGTAGCATGCTCCTGAGCTCGGCAAGAGTAGCTTCCAAAACAGCAATCTCTCCCTTGTGGAGGCGTTCGGGTAGGTCAGAATCGGCTTCCGGAGATTTGGACAACGCAGGTAACAGGTTGTCTGCTAAGAACAATGTGGCGAGAATAACGCCGGCGGCAATGGTAATCAACAGATCCCTCTGTGGAAATGCTGCTCCGGACTGAGTTACCAGCGGTAAGGTGAGGATGATCGACAACGTTACCGCACCTTTTGCACCTGCTATGGTAGTGACCAGCACGTTTTTAATGAGCTCGGCAGATGTGATGGAGATAGGCTTTAGGGTACACGTAGCTTTGGACTGGTTGAGGAGTTGCTCAGCATTTTGATTGGAGCTCAGTTCAGCGAGCTGCTCGACGGTATTCTCGCCATCGTCCTTCTCGTTGTCTTTACCAGTGCAGAGGTGGTCACCTTTGTGGAGCTTGTGAGTTTCCAGCACGTAGAGCCATGCAAAGCGAACGCCATGCATGAACAGGGTGATTGCAGCAACAATACCCAAAATCTGCAGGATATTGAGGCCGCCGTTAGTACCAGGGAGTACGGCAAGTGGAAGTTGCATTCCTAGGAAGACAAAGATGGTGCCGTTGATGAGGAAGCTTATGACTTTCCATGTGGAATCGGACACCAGCTTCTGTCTTGCTACCAGCGCTTTATTGTGTTGTCTGCGAGGAAGTGCAATTACCAAGCCCGCCGCTACAACGGCAAGTACGCCAGAAACGTGAAAGGTTTCGGCAAGAAGATAGACAAGAAATGGCGTGAGTACTTCGTAGAGGACGTTTGCGACAGTGTCCTCATAGCCCAATCTGCCAAGCATTGCGTTGATGGCAGAGAAGGCAAAGCCTGTGACAATTCCCACTGCCACGCCGCCTACAAAAAGCACCGTGAATGAACCTGCTGCATCTATTAGTGAAAACGTGCCCGTAACAGCTGCTGCAACGGAGAATTGGAATGCAACAACGCCGGACGCGTCATTAATTAGGGACTCTCCGGAGAGAAGTGTCTGCTGGCGATGGGTTAGATGAATGTTTGATTTAAGTGCAGTAACAGTGGCTGCATCCGTTGGACCAAGCGCTGAGGCAAGTGCAAAAGCTGCAGATAGAGGGATTGAGGGAACCATAAAATGGAGGGCATAGCCAACCGAGAGAACACTGACAATTACTAGTGCAATTGCTAACGACAAAATACTGTTCAAGTTGAGAAGAAGTGCACGGATGTTGGTTTCTCTCGTCTCGTTGAAGAGGAGCGGAGCAATAAAGACCAGCATAAAGAGTTCGGATTCCAGATGCACTTCTTGGACGCTGGGTAAAACGAGTGCCACCAATAGGCCGATGACCACCTGGATTACCGGGATGGAGACGTTGACAAACTTGTCGATGACCGAGGAAGCTGCGACGCACGTTAAAACGATGAGTACAAATTCAAATGTCTCCAACTGACTTCCTTCCTGGTCGTAGGGGCAATGAGGTATACCTCGCAGCTACAAAGTCCCTAGGAAGAAGAATATGTAGTCGAGGACATTAATCAATATATAAATGCTAGCAAAAACCAGATACGGCCAGAGGTGCGCTTTAGTGATTGCAATAAACTCGCGGATAAATGCTGTAGGCCAGTACCAGCCCTTTGTGTGAGATCCAATGCCGTCTGCTTTAAGGCCTAGATTGTGAGCGTATTCAGCGCAACGGAAAACGTGGAAATCGCTGGTAACAACCGCGGTGGTGCATTCGGTGGCTGTGGTGGAAGTTGCGGAAGAACCGCTGGACGAGCTTGCGTTAACGCTGGTGGTGTTGGCGCTTGCTGTTCGGTCATTGTTGATAATACCTATCGAGTATTTGAGATTTTCCCAGGTAGTAGTTGACTTGTCTTCCATAAGGATTGCATCGAGTGGAACGTCCTTTTCTAGAAGATAGTCGCGCATAGCTTGAGCCTCGGAGACAACTTCATCAGCACCTTGACCTCCGGAAACAACAAACTTTCCGTGTTGATGTTGCTTGTTCCAAAGTTCGAGAGCCTTGTCTATTCTGCCTGCAAGTAAAGGAGTTGGTCGCGGGCCATTAAGTCCGGCGCCATGAATGATGATGTAATCATAGGTGCGTCGACGGGGGAGGATTCGGTATATCCATGAATAGAACAGCAAAGCTACAAAGGTAAACGAGAACCATAGGCCTTCAAGCATAAAAAGCCCCAGTAAAACGACAACAATGCGGTGAGTATCTGGGTCCAAATAATTCACGATAGCGGGAGAAGCAATGAGTAGGATAAGGAATCCAGCCATCAAAAACGGCAGCATTGATGTCAGCGAAAATCCATTATTTTTTACAACAACTACCGTGTTAACCAGTAAGAAAATAATGGTCAGAAAGGGTGTTAGCAGCACAAGAGCAACTAAAATTAATCCAAGAATATAGTTGTTAAACCTTAATACTAGAAGAACTGAGGACCATGCAAGAGCTGCAAACAGGAAAAGTGCATTGCGGAACTGTCGAGGCTCTTTGATAAAGGAGTAAATAAAAAGCACACCTGGAACAACCGCCGGAGCCAGTAAAAGCGCAATTGAAACTATATATTCCCAGTTAAAATGAGCCCCTGCGTCTCTCAATAGGTTGTCTGTGGGCATGCACATTCCTTCCGTGATTGCTGGTTTTCTCCTTTAAACGCAGTTTATTTGGTGAGAAACCCGTCTGCAAGAATTATACCAGCAAGCTCAAAGGGGTTGAATTTGCGCGATGTTGTGAGCACGAGGGTCACGTGCACGGTGAGCACCAACATACCACTGCGAACATGGTAGTCACGTTGACCATGAATGTGATAGGCGTGGTCACGAACGGTAGCTACTTTAAAGGTGAGATTACTCGTTTTTTAGTGGACGTACGGTCCTGTTTGTTTGAGAGTGCTTTTATGCGAGCATCAAGGAGTATCCGTCGTCCTTCTTCGCTACGTGTATAAATAAGCTCGTAATTTCTAAGTTTGTTACTTATGCAGTTTGCAAATTCTTGAGCATCGGATTTATTTTTACTAAATAAGTTTGGCACAGCAAAATAGCTGGTTTGGTCGCTCACTTTATGACGAGCTTTAAGAATATAACGTTGATTTTCGATTGGTGCAAAGAACTCAAGAACGGTATTTGTAAACACTGCTTTTTCTCGATTGGTTCCACCTTTGAGGAATACTTCTGTTGAAACTGCATGTTTATCATGTTGGATGACTTGTACATCAGTTTGTTGAGTTTGAATAAAATTTTTATTTAGAAGTGCTTTATGGATAGATTTACCAAGTATTTTTAGTCGTTTATAAGGGCTACGATAAAGAAAATATCTTAACCATAAAAGCCCCAGTACAATCAGCAAAAATGAGGCAATATTTATTGGGACTTGACCAGACCGACTTCTGATTGATTGAAATATATAGAAGATAATGTTGGATGCCATTGTTGCGAGAGTCAAAAGAAGTAATTTCTGGGTATCCCAAAAATCTGCATGAGGGATTATTTTGTTATCAATTTTGATTTCTTGTGTTACTTCCATGTTGTCGTAAATTGGAAGTGCTTCTCGCCAACCCTCTTTGAGGTTTTGGCGAAGCCTTGAGCGCAAAAGAGTCTGTTCATTAAGACGCGTTAGATTCTCTTTGGTGAATGTGATAAATCCAAAATTAAAGCGTTCAATTCCTGATTCGATAACGTTTTCTGTATAACTAAGACCCAAAAATTGTTGCATACGACGGTTCAGAAGTTCCATGTCCGGGCTATCGCCATCAAAGCGAGTGTTTGCCCATGTAGAAGAGGATTCAAATGGATTATCTGCGGTATTTTTTGATATATTGACGGAAATAAGATGCCATATATTACTGGTCTTATCAGGATTATTTGGCATAACACGAATTGCACGTCCTCGCATTTGATTGCTTAGCATAAAGCTACCTACGAAGCTTGCCAGAACAAGTGAATTAATGCAGGGCGCGTCCCAACCTTCTCCAAGTAGAGATTTTGTTCCAATAACAACTTGGATAAAGCCTTCTTGGAAGAGCTGTGTAACAGCACCAACTAAATCGTGTTGGTCTCCAAATAGGTAAACTTTGAGATAGTCATTAGGGTTTAAACATCCAACTGGTAAGAATTTTAGGCGATCTGCATCAAGAAGATCTTCTAATCGGTGTCGAGCAGCTGTTGGAATAATAACAAGACTTCCGGTAAGAACAGCAAGAGCTACTGGTATTTGCTGCTTTACGGTTTCTCTACGGATGGATTCAAAAAAAGAAAGTGTCCCAAGTTGGGTTAATTTTGCATTTTCGTCGCCTAGACGTGGCTCAAAGTCTTTACGGATATAGTCAGTAAGTATGAGCTGGCGTAGATTAGCGCCGAGTGACTGATATTCAGAGGAGAAAATCTCCTGAACAGCTTTAAGTTTTCCAAGAGATTGTGTTAAGAGAAGATCCCGCTCTTTATTTCGACAAAGTTTGACTTGCTTTCGTTCAATTAAACCAGCAGAACGCAATTGATGCTTTATCTGTTTGACTTCGTCTTTTGTAAAGTCATACCAGTGAGGAACTGTAAAAAGAGCTCCTTGCAACAAAATTTCAAACCATTCAATGTCCAAAGGAGGAAGCTTTTTTACTGCGAGAAGTTGCTGGAAGTTTTTTGGATATGAGCATCCCTTGCTATGCAAGAAAATAAGTGTAGCTGAAAGGAATTTTGGCTCTTCAAGTAGCTCGTCAATACTAATTCGACCAGTAAGAGCAGCACAGTCCTGTATTTTTTCGATGAATAGATTATCGGATGATATATCGTGGAGAACATTCTCTTTTTGTATATCGATGGCCTTAAGTTGCTTTTTCTCTTCTCGGGTGGGAAACGAAAAATATACGTAATCTTGATGAGGACAGAGGCTATTCTCTTTAACTAGTTCAGGTACGGTTATTTCTTCGTCAATCTGGCCACACATAGTAATGTAGCGTTTCCAGAGTGCCGGATCGTCATCATAAGGTGGAGTTGCTGTAAGAGAGATCATGTGTATGCTGGTAAACGAATTGCGGAATGCTTCTAAACTCTTCCACCATTCATTTCTAAGATGGTGACATTCGTCTAGACAAAGAGTTCCTAATGCATGTTCTTTAAAGGTTGCTACAACATCAAATCCCTGATAATCAAAGTGCTCAATTTCAGCTTGATCATCGGTGTCTTCAGCTCTTGATTCTCCTTTGAGCTGGATCATTGCACTGTGAAAAGCTTGATACGTAGCAATGGTAATGAGTTTCGGGTTCTTTAAATCTTGGGAGATGAGCTGTTCTGCGTGTAAAGGATTGGCGAGAAAAGCTGTGGTAATTCTATCAACCCATTGTTGTCGTATGGTAACCGTTGGTGCTAAGACTAAGGTTGGCTGTCCAAACTGCTTAATGAATTCGATACCAAGAGTTGTTTTTCCAGAACCTGGAGCTGCAACAAGATGTATATGACCATCCGCCATATACGTTTTGCAGCTATCTAACACGCGTTGCTGATAGCGTCTCCACTGTCCATTGAATGACAGTTCCTGAAATACTTGTTGTGTAGTATTTGCGTGCAAGATGTATGCTCCATGATTTTGACTTGGATTGTTTTTGGCCTAACGGGTTTCTCGGTTAGTTCTTGAGAGAATTGAGCGGAGCGGGGAAGCGACCGCCACGGTGGGCAAGCACCGTGCCCGCAAACTGGTTGACCGGCATGATGGGCGCGGATCCAAAGAGACCGCCGAACTCCAGGACGTCACCCTCGTTATAACCGATAGCTGGGATAACGCGGACCGCCGTGGTCTTGGTGTTGATGACGCCAATGGCCATCTCATCTGCGATGATGCCCGCAATGGTTTCCACGGAGGAATCACCAGGAATAGCAATCATGTCCAAACCAACGGAGCACACTGAGGTCATTGCCTCGAGTTTCTCGAGCGAAAGCGCACCATCCTGAGCTGCACGAATCATGCCCGCATCCTCGGAGACCGGGATGAATGCGCCGGACAGGCCGCCAACGCTTGACGACGCCATGACGCCGCCTTTCTTGACAGCGTCGTTGAGCAGGGCAAGCGCGCAGGTGGTTCCGGGGCCGCCGCATTCGCCAACGCCGATGAGCTCCAGAATCTTAGCGACGGAATCGCCAGCTGCAGGGGTAGGCGCAAGACTGAGGTCTACGATGCCCTTCTCGACACCTAGGCGCCTTGAAGCCTCGCGACTCATCAGTTCGCCCGCGCGGGTAATCTTGAATGCGGTCTGCTTGATCTTCTCGGCAACGTCCATGAGGTTTGCGGAGTCGGGGAGTTCGGCGAGGGCCGCAGCCATGACGCCAGGACCGGAAACGCCCACGTTAATGACGGCATCCGCCTCTCCGCCGCCGTGGACCGCGCCGGCCATGAAGGGGGAGTCCTCCACCATGTTGGCAAAAACGACCAGCTTAGCGGCACCGTAGCACTGGATATCGGTGGTGCGACGAGCGGCTTCGAGCACAGTCTTGGCCATGAGCAGGACGGCGTCCATGTTGATACCCGCGCGCGTAGACGCGACGTTTACCGAGGAACAGACGCGCGACGTGGTAGCCAGCGCCTCGGGGATGGATGCGATGAGTCGGCGATCAGCGTCGCCAAGACCCTTGTGAACCAGTGCCGAGAAGCCACCCAAAAAGTCGATGCCTAGCGTCTCGGCCGCGCGGTCAAGCGTGTGAGCAAGCGGGGTCAGGTCTTGCGCCGAGGTACATGCCGCAATTTGCGCGATTGGTGTGATGGAGACGCGCTTGTTGGCAATAGGGATGCCGTACTCGCGCTCCAGGTCCTCGGCCACGGACACCAGGTGCTCGGCCTGGCGCGTGATGCGGTCGTAGACCTTCTGGCACATGCGATCCAGGTCCTCGTCTGCGCAGCTATTGAGCGAGATGCCCATCGTGATAGTACGCAGGTCAAGGTTTTGCTCGCTGACCATGGCAAGAGTCTCGACGATCTCCTGTGGTGTAATGTTCATGCGCGTCCTCTCGGAATGCGGTTGTTATGCGGGCGCCGGGGCGCAGGTGTAGCAGGTGCGTGCGAGCACCGAGCCGCGGATGCGGTTGTCGTGTGGAGACAAGACTTGGCTTTTGGCGGACGACCAGCCGCAAGGGTTTCTCGACTATTATACTTAAGCAACAACGATAAACGGGGCAAGTTGCGAGGTAACGTGGCAGAAAAAGTCACCCTAAAAACGATTGCGCGCGAGGTGGGGCTGTCGCCCGCCACGGTTTCGCTGGTGCTGAACGGCCGGCCGGTGCGCGTGAGCGACGAGAACCGTCGCCGCATCCTCGACGTTGCCCGTCGCGAGCACTACATTCCCAACCAGATTGCAAGAAGCCTGGTCACGCAGCATACGCAGACGCTTGGGCTAATCGTGCCGAATATCGAGAGCCGGTTTTTCTCGTCGTTTGCAAGGATGCTGGAGATGAAGTGCCGCCGTCGAGGGTACGCACTGTTCATCACCAACTCGGATAACAGCACGTCAAACGATGCGGATCTTGTGCGACTGCTGGTCAACCGAGGCGCCGACGGCATCTTTATCATCACGTCCGACGAGGTAGAAGCCTCGAAGCAGCTTATTGCCGACCTGGAGCAGCTGCCCGTGCCGTTTGTCATGGTGGACCGAACCATCGACGCGCTCGACTGCGATAAAGTTACGTTCAACAACGAGCTTGGCGGCTACCTGGCCACAAAATACCTACTAGAACACGGTCATCGCCGCATCGCGTGCATGGTCAACACCGCCTCCAACACCGGCTGCGCCCGCCTCAACGGCTACGTTCGCGCACTTGGCGAGAAGGGCCTGGAGCTGGATCAGTCGCTTGTGCTGACCAGTGATTATTACATTCCTGATGCGTATCTTGCAGCTCATCAGCTGATTCGCGTGAACGCCACGGCGGTTGTTGCAACGTCCGACAACATTGCGTTGGGTTTGTTGCGCTATCTGTACGAGCGAGGCCTGCATGTTCCGCGTGACTATTCTGTTGTCGGATACGATAACAGCATTTCAGATGCACTGTTTGAGCCAGCGTTGACCTCGATTGAACAAAATGTTGATGAGCTTTCTGATGCTGCGCTTTCGATTATGTTCCGCCGTCTGGGCGAGCGGGGTGCGGATGTTGTGCAGGGAGCTGCGGCGGAAGCAGTTGCGATGCAAGTTGCCGCGACGCAATTAGTTGCGGCGGGCAAAAATAACGGCATCGAAGCACAGGATGATAGCGCTTCAATCCAGATAATCCTTGAGCCGCGCATGATTGAGAAGAATAGCGTGCGAGTCTTGGATCGCTAATCATATTTCTGCATATTTGTGCTATAAAATGCATTTCTATGAATACGTAATTTTTGGCTTAAAAATTATGTGCCGAAAAAGGTAAAAAACGCGTTTAGTTGGAAATGAAAATTGAGAATTAGCTGTTTTATCTCCAACTAAGACGATTTTTTACCGCCTCAAAAACTTTTATCTGGGCAAACGTTGTATGCAGAAAAATGAAATCTCCAACTAAACGGGTTTTTTACCACTTTGGTGTGTATGCGCTCTACTTGGCGCTATTTTGGTTGCATTTTGGCATTGTGGGTACTGTTGGGGGATTGCTCTGCTGCTTCATTAAGACAAAACTTTGCCCGCGCATGCGTTTTGGTGCTCAAAAGACACCTCAAAAGTCTTTCAAGAAAGAAATTTCCAGAAATCTCATCATGATAAAACGTTTTATCACTTAGAGTAGTACTTGAAACATAGCCGAAGCATCATACTGTTATGTATGTGTTGTTTTATGCGCTCTCAGCCGAGTGCGAACAAACAAACGCTCAGGTGATGGAAGCAACGAGGTTGCCTAACCTGCGTAAACGCGCAGGCAGCAGCCCAAGAAAAGGAGGAGCACATGGCTCAGCCCGTGTACGGTACACCTTGGCAGACCCTGAATCAGCCTGTATCTGAGGAAGAACTTGCCGGCGTCGATAGGTATTGGCGCGCAGCTAATTACCTGTCTGTTGGTCAGATTTATCTTCGTAGCAATCCTCTTATGAAGGATGGTTTTTCTCGCGAGGATGTTAAGCACCGCCTGGTTGGCCACTGGGGAACCACCCCAGGCCTGAACTTCCTGTTCGGCCACGTCAACCGCTTCATCCGCGACCATAACCAGAACACCATCTTCCTCATGGGCCCTGGTCACGGTGGACCTGCAGGTACTGCACAGTCCCTGCTCGATGGCACATATCGTGAGACCTACCCATTTATCACTGACGATGAAGAGGGTCTCCAGAAGTTCTTCCGCCGTTTCTCTTATCCTGGCGGAATTCCTTCCCACTATGCACCTGAGACCCCAGGCTCCATCCACGAGGGTGGCGAGCTGGGTTACACCCTGTCCCACGCATACGGCGCTGTCTTGGACAATCCATCCCTGCTTGCAGTTGCTGTTGTCGGCGACGGCGAGGCAGAAACTGGCCCACTTGCAACTTCTTGGCAGACCAACAAGTTCATGGACCCATTGACCGATGGTATCGTTCTCCCAATCCTGCACCTCAACGGCTACAAGATTGCTAACCCAACTATCCTTGCTCGTATTTCCGACGGTGAGCGCGACGAGTTCTTCCGCGGCATGGGCTATCACCCATACAACTTTGTTGCTGGCTTCGACGACGAGGATCACGCATCCATCCATCGTCGTTTCGCAGCTCTGCTCGAGGCTGTCTTCAACGAGATCTGTGCAATCAAGACTCGCGTTGCCGCAGGTGACGCATCCCGTCCTTACTACCCAATGATCATCTTCCGCACCCCTAAGGGTTGGACTTGCCCTCCTTACATCGACGGCAAGAAGACCGAGGGCTCTTGGCGTGCGCACCAGGTTCCACTGGCATCCGCTCGCGACACCGAGGCTCACTTCCAGGTTCTTCGCGACTGGATGAACTCCTACAAGCCAGAGACCCTCTTTACCGAGAACGGCGCAATCCGTCCAGAGGTTACTTCCTTCATGCCTAAGGGTGACCTCCGCCTTGGCGCTAACCCTAATGCAAATGGTGGTGCAATTCGCCGCAACCTTGTTCTTCCTGACGCAAAGAAGTACGAGATTCCAGTTGCCGAGAAGGGCCACGGCTTTGGTGCCACTGAGGCAACTCGTGTCCTTGGCGAGTACACCGCTGAGCTCATTAACAGCAACCGTTCTGAGTTCCGTATCTTCGGACCTGATGAGACTGCATCCAACCGTCTGCAGCCTTCCTTCCAGGTAACCGACAAGCAGTGGTTTGGCGGCTTTAACGACGACTTCGAGAACGATGAGCACATCTCTCCAGTTGGTAACGTTATCGAGCAGCTTTCCGAGCACCAGTGCGAGGGCCTGCTTGAGGGCTACACCCTAACTGGTCGCCATGGTATCTGGTCAAGCTACGAGTCATTTGTCCACATCATTGACTCCATGATCAACCAGCACGCTA
>ERZ773063.778-NODE-778-length-20060-cov-3.919070_pt1 | contig 20060 bp, 16 predicted proteins | sample MGYA00580625_ERZ773063 | MGnify/ENA primary metagenome ERZ773063 (study PRJEB29015, sample SAMEA2738022) | human oral metagenome | biome: human oral; feature: human-associated habitat; material: dental | place: China | collected 2042 ... | reverse complement strand
TTAAAGGGCACCTATTGCAAGCTAATTAGGCGTCTTTTAGAAGCCAAAAGAGCATCTTTTGAAATAGAGATAGTGAAATTTTATTACAAAATGAAGGGTAAAGGGGGATTTCCCCAGCTCCCATTGAGTTAATAATTAATCTCAATGGAAGTTGGATAAACTCTGTAAGGATCGAAATACTCGGTACAGCTATTAATCATGTCTTGGAGATTTGCCTTCACATTCTTTCGATAGAGCTCTTTTCCGTTGACGATAACTGTCACAGGCTTGTTCATGTCTATGAGTTCGCTATTCAGATAAATACGTAGCCTACCGCCCTTTGCATTTGTGTAGCTGCGGTTAAATCTCATTTCAATACCCCAATGCTTGTCTCTCTCAACAGCGGTGTATTCGACCTCTTTGATATTAATCGTCACCACATTGTTGTGGATATTCATGTCATAGTAAGTGCGATCCTTCGTAGGAGAGGTTAACACTTGTAGGTTGTAGAAGCCCGAACGATGGTGCCCATCCATGTCATAGTCTTCCCAGAGAACCGTCTTTGGATAGGGATTACGAACGAAATTCTTGAGCCATGGAGTAGTGAGGTCGTATTTAATATGATGCTGCATGCCAGGCAGTAGGTTGATGCGATGAACAAAGAGCGGACGCTTGTCGGCATCAAGCGGGCGTGCCAACTGAGCAGAATCAAATGCTATCTGCGTATAGTGAGTTAGGATATTACGGTAGAAACCTGTGTCATCTGCCCCTGTGAGGAATGAAAAACCAATGTTAGCACAGTTTTCTACAGGTGCATTCTTCAATGGTTCGCCACCAGCCATCGGACCAGCTGCAGCCCAATAGTCGGCATAGAAAGAGGCAAGACGCTGACTGCCATAGCCACCTTCAGATATACCGAAGACGTAGAGGCGGTTAGCATCAACATTACCCTCGACAAGTGCTTGTCGGATAAGCTTCTCCCAAGCAAACTGTTTAGCTACTTGCCACCAGCGATAGTAATCACCTTCGTTAGGAATCTGTGGAATGAAATAGAGTGAAGGACCATCTTGGAATCTGTTTCCTAAGATAAGTCCGGTCGACCATTCTTGTTCCTTTGGACCAGAACCATGCAGGTAAAGGAACAACGGTAGCTTGCCTGCTGCGCTTCCCTTTACACCATAGTAGTAGGGCATGACGGCATTCTTTTCCAATGCTTCAGGTAAATTCCACGATGCTTTTATGCCTTTCTGCAAGTCTTCAGGCTTTGCGAGTTTCTGTTCATTCAACTCACGATTTGCCTCACACCATGCCGCCCACACCATCTTTTGGTTTTGGGCGATATCTTTGTTCTTAATCAGTTTCTGTATATCTGTAGTATAAGTCTTATTACGTTGAAAGGCATCCTTGCTCTGCTGCTCCACATTCTGCTTCGTTTTAAGCGTTTGAAGGAAGTAGTTTTTCACCTTCTCCTGCATATTACTTTCCTGTGCGTGAGCGTTGTTGGTGATAGCAGAGAGTGCGAGCGTCAAGCCCACAGCTACGATAAAGTTATTGATATGCTTCATTGTTTGTCTCTGTATTTTCAATCTATTTGTTTATTTGGGTTTAACCCTTTGAATGATTTTGCTTTGCAGACAAAGGTAAGCATTTTTAGTAGATTGTGCAAGAAGCCTCACCCCCTTCGGAGAGGGGCTGGGGGTGAGGCTGTATTAGAATCCACCGCCTGATGGGGGAGGACCTGAAGGACGTCCACCGCCAAAGCCTTTCTTTCCACCTGGAGGTGGACCCATTCCAGGACCATTGCGGTCGAAGTCAGGGCCATCCTTTGGTTTAGGCATAGCGTTCTTACCACCAAAGAGGTTCAGACGGTAGGTAGCACGCAGCATGATATAGCTGTTAATACTATTGTATTCAGTATCTGTACGGCTCATAGAGTTGAAGACACGTGAGAGGTTGCTCTGCTGACGTAAGATGTCATAGAACTGCAAACTGAAGGTCAGTGCATTACCTTTCAACATACTCTGCGAGATTTGCGCATTCCAAAGCAGCTCGTTGGTGTTCAATGAAGCATCGCTATATCCACGACGACTGTTCTGGTGAAGGTCGGTCGAGATACTCATGTTCCAAGGGAGGTTAAGACTCAACGTACCACCATATGCAAACTGCCATGTACGTAGATTGCTCATATTCTGAAGATTATTCTTCGTGTTCGTATAGTCTACTGAGCCGTCTAACTCTAATTCTAACCAAGAGGTGCGATAGCTGGCAGCGAGTCGTTCACCTAAGGTCAATGACTTCGTTATATTCTTCTCTAAGTTGCTTGTTCTGTTAAGCTGTAGATAGCTGACGTAGCGATTGAAGTTAGCACGCGTAAAGGTGTGGAGATTCCATACGCCAGCAGAGTCGATACTTGTGTTATACATCAATCCTGCATCAGCATCCCAGTTACCATTTACGTTCACTGGCCGTATCGTACGTGCACCTGTAATCGCATCGTAGGTCATACTGTTGCCAATTGCATTTCGTGTCGTTGAGAAGTTCGCGAAAGTCATCAGCGCCTGTGAATGACTCTGCTTGTACGTGTTATAGAACAAGCGGAAGTTGTTGGTGAAGGCAGGCTTCAAACCAGGGTTACCAACTGAAATGTTCTGTGGGTCAGTGTTGTCGACGATACTCAACAGCTGACTCATCGTAGGTTGAGTGATCGTACCCTTATAATTGATACGCAGGTTGCTCTGCTCGCTGAACTTGTAACGGAAGTCGAAAGTAGGACTCCAGTTGAATACTGTGCGTGCTGTGTCAACGTGTACACCGAGGTAATCCTGCATATAGGTAGAACGCTGTGGCTGGAACATCACACCCACGTTCATCTTCCACTTGTCACGAATCATTCGCATCATTACCTGCATGTCGTGTGTGTAGGTGCGATACTCAGAGTAACGGCTCAAGTTATCATCGAGATAGCTTGCCAAAGGATTGGTAAGCAGTCCGAGATAGTTATCCCATGAACGGTAAGCAGGTTGCAGACTACCGAATGTTCCTGATGGCATAGCAGAGAGATCGTAGGTGTCACGGTCGCTCTTTGAGAAGCCATACTTAAACTGATAGCTGAACTGCAGGTAAGTCTTGCGGGCTATTGGCTCGCTATAAGTTGCCTGCAGGGCATAGTCCCAACTCTTTGTTGGCATAAGGTTGTAACGATAGGCACGATAAGTAGAGTCGTTTCCGAGTGCATCTTGCAACTGGAAATACTGAATATCTTGCGTTGAGAAGGTCTTTGAATCCGAATCACTATAGTTACCATCTACGCGCAAAGTAACGTTTCTTCCGTTGCTTGAGAGCTTGCGATTCACCTGCAGCATAGCACCCAAAGCGGTGGTATTACCATAGCTTATGGTTATATTACGCTGTGTATTCACCATTGTTCCCAATGCTTTCAGCTGTGTGATAGAGGCTGCTGACAATGGATCATCAACTGTTTCGTATGGGTCAGCGTTATAGGCAGCAGAAGAACTAACCACCTGTCCGTCGTTCTTCGTGAGTCTGAAGTTTGGTCGGAACATAATATTCCATACAGAGTCAGGTCGCCACTCCAAGCGGAAACGGCCGTCCCAAGAGTTCGTTCTGGTGTATTCTTGTGAAAGACGGTTGGCAAATGAGCCCTGACTTGCTACGAAGTTCTCACTTGATACACGTGTGTTCAGGTCGCCATTAGAGTGATTCCAACGCACACTACCATCCCACTGCAAGGTGTTTCCGTTGTCATAGTTCATGTTCAGACCCACCATCTTGGTCGCATTCAATCCCTGTCTTACGCCACCGAAACCGCCACGTGGACCACCACCGAAGCCCATGTCGTTGACATTATTGGCTGAGGCAAAGCCCATCATACGGAACTTATTATTGAAATAGGCACCCATCGCCTTCTCAGAATAGCGGTTATGCGTACCGATACCAAGGTCGATATTAGAAAATAAACCCTTGTTCATCCCCGACTTTATACCAAAGTCGAGTACGGTTGACTCGTTACCATCATCGATACCCGTCACACGACTCAAGTCACTCTTTTGGTCGTAAGCCTTAATAGTTTGTACGATAGAGGTAGGGAGATTCTTCATAGCGGTCTTGGTGTCGCCCACCATGAACTCCTTTCCATCAACAAGAATCTTCTTAACTTCCTTACCATTAATCTTAATGGTTCCGTCGCTCGACACTTCCGCACCCGGCAACTTCTTTACGAGGGCTTCAATCGTTGAGCCTTCTGGGACACGATAAGCCGAAGCATTGTACTGAAAGGTGTCTGCTTTCACGACAACTTTCGGTGCACTTGCCACAACTTTCACCTCTTTCAAGGTGCGTGAGTCTACTTGGAAGTCTAACTGACCTACTGATACGTCTTGCTCATTAGCAATGGTGATGTTCTGAAAAATAGTCTTGTAACCTACATAAGACGCTTTCAAAATGAATCGTCCGTTTGTAGGAGCTGTAACCTTAAAGCTTCCTGCTTCATCTGATGTGGCACCAACAACATAGCTGCTGTCCTGCTTCAACAGCTGAACAACAGCAAATGGTACTTTCTCCTTTAACTCTGCATCGTAGAGCGTACCTGTAACGGTTCTGTTCTGTGCCAACATTGCAACAGTGCTGGTCATCAGTAGAACGAAAATCAACAATCTTTTTGCCATAAAAATCTTTTCTAATTCTTAATGGTATATATGACGCTAAGAATTTCAAAAAGTTTAATAGGCAAATAGATTTTTATTTAAAGATGAGAATATGGGTGTTTGTGGGGAAACTTTAGAAATAAGTCTTATTTTATTCCTACTTGTTTAAGTTGATTCTGACACCCATATTAAGATTGAAGTTGGTAGGCTTGTCTTTGTAAATACTCTCAACGTTGCTCCCATTATTGAAGTGATGGCTTATTCCAGGCTCAATATAAGCACTGACATCTTTGCTAATTCTGAGTTCTCCTCCAATGGAAAGAGCGGTAGAGAATACTGGTCTACTTTCTTTAATAGTTGTATGTGTCGGAGTTATTTGTGACATGGCTTCAGCAGATAAGTTGGCTTCACCTTTCACGAGTTTCTCAATTTCAGCACCTGCAGTCGCATAAACATTGAACCTTTTGGTCTTAATGAAACTGTAACTTGCATTTACAGGTATGCCGACGTATTGCAGTTTTTGTTCTACGACATATTCTGTTCCTCTCTTGTCATAAGAGAAGTCGGAAACAAGTCGGCTGTAATTGAGACCTGTCTGTAGGCTCCACCGATTGTTGATATTATACCTTATGGAAACACCTAACTTTATTGGTTGATGGTGTTTAGTCCTCGTTCTCCCATCTTTTGTACCTATTGGGCTGTCTTGTATGTTTCTTCCAGAGAATTCTGGGTCATAGTCACCATAAGGGTTTGCTACTGGCAATAGCATCTTGTCAGAATTATGGGAAGTTCCCGTACCATAATTATAGGAAGTTCCTATGCAGAAACGAGATGATGGATCATTCTTCTTCGCATTTGTTGCGTAGATTCTTTCCGAATTCCCCCATGACTGTGGTTTTGTTGTCTGTTGTTTATCAACATTTTCTATCTTTTCTTGCCTTGTATTACTGGTTGTTTCTTGAGTTTCTGTGACATTATTATTATCTGTAGTCGTTTCTTTTTCTTCTTCTTCTTCTTTATTGTAGACCGTATTGTCATACAAGTTGTTGTCAACAAGTGGATTCTGTATACTTTGATGAGTAGCAACAGCTAACTTTACGGAGTTTGTTACATAGTTCTCTTGAGTTATACTTCTAATTTGGGAAGGCTGAACATTCTTTATCTTATTGTTTATAATTGTTGCGCACTGCTTCGGAAGAGACGTGTGGTCAAAAAGCAAGTGACTTAGAAAAATTCCGATACCTATTATAGCTGCAGCAGAGGCAACACGATTAGTCCATAAAGGCACTACGCTTGCCTTCTGCCGAGCAGAGCGCATAGGAGTAACTCCACGACGGTTCATCTCCTGTTTGATATCATTGAGAAGACCATCTGGTGCCTTTACATCACATTCATTCTGAATGCGTGTACGCAATGTGTCAAGCCAATCTTCTTTCATACTTTTAATTCAGTTTGTTTTGCTCTTTCAGCATCTTTGCAAGCATATTCCTTGCTTTGTGGAATTGTGATGCAGATGTATCTGGTTTGATGTTGAGTATTTCTGCTATCTCCTTGTGACTTTTGCCTTCTACCACATATAGGTTGAAGACAGCTCTGTAGCCTGGTGGTAGTTTAAGTATTGTTTCTGTTATCTGTGTTATCGACATGCTGTCAATATCAGGGTCCTCAGTACTACAATCAGGTATGTCAGTCGCCTTGTCTATGAAAATAGCCGGGTCATTGTCCCTAAGAAAGTGAAGAGATTCGTTGATTACAATCTTTGTGAGCCAAGCCTTTAATGACCCCTTCCCTCGATATTCAAAAGTATGTATCTTAGTGAATATTCTGATGAAAGCCTCTTGTAAAACATCATGTCTATCTTCTTGGTTTCCAATATACCTCGAACACACTTTTGCTAAATAATCAGCATACTCGCCATAGAGTTTATCCATGGCGAGTGCATCACCTTTTTCAAAAAGGCTTATAATATACTGTTCTCTATTATTCCCAAATAATCCCATTGACAAGCAGTGGATTTTCCTCTATACTATTTACGGCTTTTGTATTTGAATTTGACTGTTTTTACACCTGAGAATGATTGCCACTTCAATGTCAGGTCCACTGTTTTCCCTTGTGTGTCAGGAAGATCACTAAGTCTGAATGCCACAAGTCCGTCACGAATCAAACCCTTTGTATCGCCAGAAGCATTATGATGGAGTACAACTTCATATGGATTATCTCCTTTGACGAGATTCACCACATGTGGTTTTCCATTACCGAAGTAAGTTCTGAAGCGTAAAGTCAGGTATCCGTCCTCTACAACAGTTGTCCAGTCCTTGACTATTTCTACAGGGTCTTTTCCATATACTGTTTCGTTTTGTTTACCAAGAGTTGGTGCCATATTCTTAGTAAGTATAGTGTCGAGCCGGTTTACATATGCACTCTTTGAGTATCCTTCAGTCTTTCCGTCCTGAACTTTGATGTTCGTAAGTGCTCGCAGTTCCTTTTTACCATAAGGGGAAGTCTTCATGTTCGTAGGAAGAATTGTGGTCTCATCATTTAACTGGAAGTAGACCTGTCCTGTGGAACTATTTGTCTTGATTGTCACAAGTGCATTGGGAATATTGGTAGGGTAATCAGTATCGTCATCGTTTAAGCAAGATTGCAAAGAGAATGTACCTAACACTATCCCAAGGATGAGTACAATGTAAAATAATGGATTCTTTTTCATATTCATTCCTTTTTAGTTAATACTGCAAATTTACTAAATCATTTTCATTTTTAAGTTGTTGTTTGAATTTATGTCTAATCTGCTCTATAAAATCAAAAGTTGGAATTACTTGCCTCGTTAAATGTTAAAACAATGTTAAAGTTTATCGGGGTGAATGATAGAGCATTCCTTTATTTCGATTATATTTTATCTTTTGATTTATTGCACATAGGGAAAGTAATGTGCGCAATATTTGAGTTGTCAGTATTAAAGAGTGTGAAATATAGGTTCTATTTCGTTTGTAAGTGATAGAAAAAAGCGTAATTTTGTATTGAACTTTAAAGAGAGAAAGCTTATGGGACAGAATATTATTATATCAAAACAGTTCAAGAGTGAATTGGCAACAGCCATCTCTGAATGTGAGAAAGATAAAATCTTCGTACTCGTTGATGAGACGACACGTGAGAAGTGTTGGGAACTTATCAAGGACTATTTCTGTCTGAAGCAGGCACAAGTAATTACGATTGGTACGACTGATAGTAGTAAGACGCTTGACACATTGGCTTCTGTATGGGAAGCATTGCAGCAGGGAGGAGCCACACGCCACTCACTGTTGATAAACCTTGGTGGCGGTATGGTGACCGACCTTGGTGGTTTTGCTGCCTCAACCTTCAAGCGTGGAATTAACTTTATTAATATTCCAACCACGTTGCTTGCGATGGTAGATGCCAGTGTGGGCGGTAAGACAGGTGTGAACTTCGGAGGATTGAAGAATGAGATTGGCGTGTTTAGTGAGGCTGATGTCGTTCTCCTTAACACCGAATGGCTTAAAACACTCGATACGGCGAACATCCGTAGCGGTTATGCTGAGATGTTGAAACATGGTTTGATAGCTGATGAAGCCATGTGGGCAGAGCTGATAAACTTCAATCTTGCTCAGCCAGACTTACAGCAATTGAGCGAAATGCTTGGTAAGAGTGTGCGTGTAAAGGAGTGTATTGTTCAGGAAGATCCACACGAAAAGGGTATTAGAAAGGCTCTGAACCTCGGACATACTTTTGGTCATGCGTTTGAGTCATGGTCATTAGAAAAGCGTCCAATCCTTCATGGTTATGCAGTAGCTTTCGGTTTGATAGCTGAGCTTTATCTGTCTGTTGTGAAGACTGGCTTCCCAACTGAGCGTATGCGCCAGACAGTCAACTTCATTCGTGAGTATTATGGTACATTACCTATTACGTGTAATGATTATCCTAAGCTCATTGACTTCATGCATCATGATAAAAAGAATCGTAGTAATGAAATCAATGTCACGCTCTTAGGTGGTATTGGTGATGTCCGTATCAACCAGTCTGTCAGTGAGGATGAAGTTAAGGAAGCCCTTGACTTTGTGAGAGAAGGGTAAGCCTTTATCCTTTGAACTTTGAGGTTTGAACTTTGAACTTTATGATTTGCGTTTAATCTTTGAACTTTGAGGTTTGAATCTTGAACTTTATGATTTGAGCGTAAGCCTTTGAACTTTGAGGTTTAACCTTTGAGTTTTACCCTTATCTATTTATCAACTTCACTGTACCCCACTTTAATCTATTTGGGCTCCCCTCCTTTACTTCCCTTCGGTCAGTGACCGTTGGTTCGGAGGGGTCGGGGGAGGCTTTCGGAGGGCTTTTTACATCCCCTCTTCCTCTGCTTTCTCCAACTCACTCTTTGGTTGTTGCTGTGGTTGGTCGCTTGGTGTATCAAGTTGTGTAGCCTTACTGATTCGCATGCGGCTCATATTATCGATGGTTATATCCAATGGCACATACTCATCGCTCTTTGGATCAGGTGAACCCACACTTGCACCAAAGTAGAGTTTGTTACCCTCTGCACGGTCGAACATGAAACCAATCAGTGCACCATCCTTACCATATTGGTTATCAGTGTATTCTCTGAAATCATCCTTTGTAAGTGTACGTTCATAGAAAGATGAACCATCTTGGCGGAGAATCTGTACCTGGAACTTGTTATCGTAGTATTTACGTCCGTCTTCGTCACTAACAATTGACAGTGACTTGTCTGCAAAGCGGTGGATACGAATCGTATAGGTACTACCCATCCATTCTATCTTCTTCTCATACTTGAAATCGGTCATTGGTTGTGGACCGCTTGGTACCTTTGGTTTAGGTGCTATCTTGGTGATAATATCGTTTGATTTCTTTTCTTGCTTGCAGGCTGTGACACCAAAAAGTATCAAGCCCAAGCTTAATAATTGAAATATCTTTCTTGTCATAATGCGTAATTCTTGTACGCAAAAGTACGTATTTTCTTTGAACCCTGCAAGAATGAAGTGTGAAAGATAGTTTTTCAAGTGGGCTAACGATACCGGATTATAAGGATACGGATAGGATATAAAGAGGAAGATTCTCTATTCCCTGAAACCGCTGATCGAACATAAATCTCTTATTAGTATGCTCATCATAAAGGCACTCTTCAAATGGTGTTGACCCTGCGCACCAATGGTGCGGACGCTCCGCACAGTTGGTGTTAGGCGTTAACACGTAGTTTATCGATGCTAATGAGTTAGGATAAAAACGCTGGACATAAAAAAAGGATGCACGAAATGTGCATCCTAAAGAGATTCTATAGGGAAACAACCTGTTACACAATGAGTGAAAAGACCACCTTAGGCGTCTTTGATGCACTCCTTTAGTAAATTGATAAACTTCTCTTCGCCCAATCCTGAACGCTCCGAAGCGGTGCGGACAGTAGCTTTCTTGAGAATCAACTTACCCAATGGTGTGTTTAGCATTTTGAAAGATGGATAGCGAGAAGCAAGTTCTTTCTTCAGATTTGGATAAGCTGCAAAGAGGTCTTTCAGACGTGTGTCTGGTGTTATCTCAATAGGAGCGTCTGATTGTGCAGCAGACGCTTCGTCGTCTTCATTGTCAGAAGAAGTAGCATTCGCGGTACTTTCCTCTTCTTTTCCAGCCCATGTCAGCAAGGTCTGTGAACCTGTCAGTTCGCGGATATGCGTACAGTCCTGCATCATCTCGAGTACGCCACGGAAGCGACCCTCTGCATCGCGCACAGCAAAGTAGACGATGTAGATAAATACTTCTGGCTTATTAATCCAGAACTCTGCTTTGTCTTGTTCGCCACTACGGAATTTCTCTACGATTTCCTCAACGATGTGTACGCTCTTACGTGGGTGGCAGTTAGACACCTGTCGTCCGATGACATTCTTTGATCTTGGGAAGATACGATGGTCGGTATCTGAATAGAACTTCACCAACTCGTTCTCGTCCACGAAAGAGATGTCTACTGGCAGATGCTTATAGATAAGGTTTATCTGCTCTAAGGTCAGCTTACCTGTTGCCACATCCAACTCCTGTTGTGGTCCTGCAGAATAACCATACTTGCTGAGTAATGCCTGTAGGTCTTCTGCAAAGCCCTTTTGAGGTGCTGAGTGTTGGGTGGTGGGTGTTGATGGAGAGTCTACTTTGAAGAAGGCAAAACCAATCTCTTGGTCGCCCGACTTCATATCCTCAAACTCCTCTGCAGAGATAAGGGCATAGGAAGTAGGGTAGAGGATAGTCTCCTCCTTTTCCATCAAGTCACGTGCATGAGCGATAAGCTCATTTTGTTTAGCGATGAAAGCTTCCTCGTCGCCAGCCTCAAGTAGTCGGAGTGAGTCCTTTATTTCATCACGAACGATGTCGTCAAAGTTCCACATTGTAGTTGTAGGACGGTCAAATCCCTTCTTCTCCAAAAGTGGATAGAGCTGATTCTGCTTACGCTGGTAGTGGATAGGATACTGACGAATCTGGTCGTAGAGTTCTAACCACTGGTTTTTAATGACAGGATATTGTACAAGATCCTCAACCGCAAGGAGCAGTCTTCGCATCTCGTCATTCTCCTTATAATAATGTGAGAGTGGATGATCCTCTGGAACATCAGGGCGGCTGTAGTCCATGAAACCTTCCACGAGTTCAATAATCTTGCGCATGTCGGCGCGGATACACTCGTCGTCCTCACGCGACTTCATATTCTGTTCGATGAAGGCAAGGTGATAAGGGCGAATCTTTCCTATCTTTGTCTTCATCACTTCGCGTGCTTCTTCTAATGAGAGCTGTCCTGTTTCGTACTTTTCCTCAAGCTCAAGCATAGCCTGCATTTTCTCCATCTCAATTGCTGGGAGAAAGTCTTTCATCTTATTTGCCATAACTTTGTTACTGATTTTTATTATTTCTAATGCAAAGATACTGAGTTATTGGTAAATAGTAAGATAACAAATGTGACCACGTTAAGTTAAATAATGGTAATTTATTGCTTAAATTAATGTGATGTTTTTGGCTGATTAATGTTTCCCCTCCAATCATTTCTTTTCTTCCTCATAATTTATTATCTTTGCCATAGTTTCATTGGATAGATCATTTTTCACGGACAAATATGACCTTCTAATTTTCGAAGGGTATATATAACTTGTAGATATGATTTATCTTAGAAAGGATTTATAACAATGGGGATAGATAATGTCTTGAACAAAATACTGCTAATAGAACATGGTTTTCAGCATATCATTGATGGGGCTGACGAGCTGGTTTCCACGTATCCGAAAGAACAATGTTTTGAACTTGCACTCACGTTGTTTAATCACGAAGCCTATCAAGCCCGAATGTTGGCAACAACGATATTGGGCAGATTGGCAACAGAAGATAATAACGCACTTCGTTTTCTGAAAGAGCGAGTAAGCACTGATGAGAATTGGCGAGTGCAGGAAATGCTTGCAAAGGCTTTCGACGAAGTTTGCCGACATAGAGGGTATGAAGTTTCTTTACCTCTCATAGAGGAATGGATAACAGACGATAATCCAAATGTTATCCGTGCTGTAACTGAGGGATTGAGAATTTGGACAAGTCGCTCATACTTTAAAGAAAATCCTTCAGTGGCTATTACTTTTATTGCTAAGCATAAGGCACATGAAAGCGAATATCTTCGGAAATCCGTAGGAAATGCTTTAAGAGATATAAGCAAAAAGCACGCAAAATTGGTATGGCAGGAAGTGGAGCGATGGGATTTATCCAATCCTCGAATTTCGTTTACTTACAAACTCGCGGCCAAGCTACTAAAATGAATATTACAATGAGTAAAGCCATTCTTTTTATTTTCTCTGGACTACCAGCAGTTGGCAAATCCACACTTGCAAGATTTTTAGTAAAAGAGTTTGGAGCTGTTTATCTGCGTATTGATACTATAGAACAAGGATTGAAAGATCTATGTCGTATCAATGTTGAGGGAGAAGGCTATCGGTTGGCATATCGTATGACAGCTGACAATCTGCAATTGGGCAACAATGTCGTGGCTGATAGTTGTAACCCTATTGAACTGACAAGGCGAGAATGGGAAGAGGTTGCTGTCAATAACAACTGTCGTTTTGTAAATGTTGAGGTTATATGTTCGGATAAGACAGAACACAAAAAGCGTGCAGAACAGAGAAATACAGAAGTAGCAAATATGAATCTCCCTGTGTGGGTTGACATCGAAAACCGAGAATATCACGAGTGGCACAAAAGCCGTATCGTCATTGAAACGGCAGGAAAGACTATTAAACAATGCCAAACCGAGCTAAAAGAAAAGGTTGCAGATAGTCTTTTAAAAAAGGAGATGGTTAAGAATATGAAGGCATAGACGATTCGTTGAATGCAACCATCAACGAAAAGCTCTGTTATACAAAACTTGTGTATGAGAGAATAAACCGAAAGCTCGGACTTTATCTATCGCCACAAGAAATAGAAAGTTTTATTTCAGACATTATCATGCATACAGATACGAATCATTTCCTGAAAAAAGGAAAGAACTATTATATAACTAATGATACAGAACATATCCGTATCACCGTTAACTCTTGTACATTCAGAGTTATTTCAACTGATAAAATATAAAAAAAACAATGGCACGAGCAACAACAAAAGTGGATTTAATAACATCTGCTAATGGACAATTTGAGAAGATGTGGAAGCTCATAGACAGTATGAGCGAAGAGCTACAGACAGCAACCTTTGCAGAAAAAATGGCTGCAATGGGCAAAGAAGCACATTGGAGCAGGGACAAAAATCTGCGCGATGTACTTGTTCATCTGTATGAATGGCATCAGTTGTTACTGAATTGGATAAACTCCAATCGTGAGGGAGAATGCAAATCTTTTCTTCCTGAGCCTTATAATTGGAAAACATATCCAGTAATGAACGTGGAGTTTTGGAAGAAACATCAAAACACATCGCTATCAGATGCAAAGGCAATGTTAAAAGAAAGCCATCAACAAGTAATGGAATTGATTGCAACTTTCTCTGACAACGAACTCTTTAACAAGGGCATATTCGATTGGACGGGCACCTCTACGCTTGGTTCTTATAGTGTTTCAGCAACCTCAAGCCATTATGATTGGGCGATAAAGAAAATAAAAGTACATATTAAAACACAATAAACAAACAATAGAAATCTTATAATAAGGCTAATAAAGAAACGTGGAAGATAAGAAAAAAGTATGGAACTACAAACAAAACGCCTGCTATTGAGAGCATGGAAAGAAAGCGATGCTGAAGCATTATACAAGTATGCACAGAATCCAAACGTTGGTCCGATTGCTGGTTGGGCACCACATACAAGTGTAGAGAACAGTCGTGAAATTATAAAGGCAGTACTCTCTGCTCCTGAAACCTATGCAGTTGTGTTGAAAGAAACTGGCGAAGCTGTCGGCAGCGTTGGAATAATGACTGCAAGAAGTGAAATCAAAAGCGCACAAATGACAGACAATGAGTGTGAAATAGGTTATTGGATTGGTGAACCCTATTGGGGACAAGGCTTGATACCCGAAGCCGTAAACGAGTTGCTTCGGTATGCGTTTGAGGATTTAGGGAAAACTACAGTTTGGTGTGGGTACTACGATGGCAACGAGAAATCAAAACGAGCACAAGAGAAATGCGGATTCGTTTACAGCCATACAGAAGAAAATAAGCCTGTTCCACTGTTGAATGAGGTTCGTACAGAGCATTTTACCAAAATCACTTTAGAGGATTGGAAGAGACAGTATGGTAGTTTGAAATAAATAACAAGAGAAATTATGGCAAAAATAAACTTAATAATGATGCTTCTTCCTTTCGTGTTTATGGTTCATGATTACGAGGAAATTATTATGTTTAGGCGTTGGATTGACAGAAATAGGGAAGAATTGAAAAAACGATTTCCTAAAATCGCATCGTTTTTTACTCGACAAGGACCTTTCGATTATTCCACTTCCACCTTTGCCGTTGGAACTGCTCACGAGTTCATACTTGTTTCTGTTGTTTCGTTTTGCTCGGTTTGGACAGGTCAATATCAATGGTGGTTTGCTGCATTGACAGGATATTCCGTTCACCTATTAATGCATATTGTGCAGTGGATTGTATATCGAAAGTATGTGCCCGTTATCATTACAAGCCTCCTTACATTGCCTTACTGCATCTATTCTTTTGCTGAATTCTCAAAAGTAACAGTTTTATCTTTCCCACAACTGGTTCTATGGGCAGTTATTGGTATTGTTCTTACCATACTAAGTGTGTTTTCTGCATTCTTCTTTATGGATAGGTTTCAACGTTGGGAGAAGGGTAATAAATAAGAAATACATGATGGAAGATTATTATAAGATAAACAAAGAAGCGTGGAATGCAAGAACAAAAATTCATTTGTATTCTTCATTTTACGACTTGGACAAGTTTAAAAGAGAGGTAAAGTCTGTTCCTGACTTGGATTTGTCTCTATTAGGAGATGTTCGAGGAAAGTCTATTCTGCATCTTCAATGCCATTTCGGCATGGATACGCTTTCCCTGTCAAAGAGGGGAGCTAATATCGTTGGTGTGGATTTCTCGGAAGAGGCTATACAAACAGCAAAGTCGTTGAATGAGGAATTAGGGCTGAATGCACAATTCTGTTGCTGCAATATCTATGATGCGCCTATCATGTTGAAAGGGCAGAAGTTCGACATTGTATACACATCTTATGGTGTAGTTAATTGGTTGCCAGACTTAATCCAATGGGGACAAGTACTTTCACAAATGCTGAAAGACGGTGGAAAGTTTGTTATCGTGGAATTCCACCCCGTATTGTGGATGTTCGATGAAAACTTTTCTCAAGTCCGATATGCTTATTCACGCAAAGAGCCTTACATTGTGGAAGAATCTACCTACACTGATTCGGAAAATGACAATCGGCAAAAGACCGTTACGTGGAACCATGGGTTAGCTGTAGTGTTGAATGGTTTGCTCAATAATGACTTACAGATCCAGTCTTTCGGGGAGTATGATTACTCACCTTTCAACCTATTTGGAAATATGGCTGCTGAAAATAATGGAACATTCAAAATCGCAGGAAAGAATGGTGAGATACCATTGCTGTTTTCTGTTGTTGCCGTGAAACCTTCAAAGTAAAGGAAAATTTGATAAAGAAGGAATGGTATGGCTATTGAGAAAAGTCTTTCAGTTTAAGGCTACGGTGTTCTTGGTAAATGGTATGATAGCAAATGTTTATTAAGTTAAATAATGATAGTTTATTGCTTATGTTAACGTGATATTTTTGCTTGAATAATGTTTTTCCTCCATTATTTTTTTTCTTCCTCATAAGTTTATTATCTTTACCATAGTTTCTATGCAATATTCATAGCATTATGATTAAGTTTCGCAAAAACATATATGTATTGGGATGACAATAATACTAAAAGGATAGGAAAAGAATAGGAGAGTGAGTATCGTTTAGTACTGATGACTTCAGAAGTTTATTAAGAAATATATGATTTTATGATTTGTAATGTTACAGAAATGCAGATAATAACCAGATTATTTGTAACTTTGCAAACAGATATATCAAAGTTGATAAAGTTATGAAAGGATTAGGAATTAGTGCTAAGAACTGCTATCTACTTATTAATTGTAGGACAGGATTAATTCCATCTAAATAAACTTGCTAAGATTATTATGAGGCAAAAGAAACATTATGAAGGATTGAGCGACACAGAGGTGTTGAAGAGTCGTGAGCAATATGGGGCTAATGTGTTAACGCCCCGAGAGAAGAATCCACTATGGAAACAGTTCTTGGAAAAGTTTGAAGACCCACTGATTATTATTCTGCTTATTGCGGGTTTTCTCTCTATTGCTATTTCTTGTTGGGAGTATTGGGGGCTTCATGTTGAAGATGGCGCAGCCGTTTTCTTCGAACCAGTCGGTATATTCCTCGCTATCTTCTTGGCTACAACGATTGCTTTCTTCTTTGAATTAAAAGCGGATAAAGAGTTTGCTATCCTCAATCAAGTGAACGATGAAGAGGAGGTAGAGGTCATCAGAAATGGAAATACAACGAATGTTGCTAAAAAAGATATCGTTGTTGGTGATATTGTTATCATCAATACAGGTGCTGAGATACCTGCTGATGGTAGGCTGTTGGAGGCCATTTCGCTTTATGTCGATGAGTCTACACTGAATGGAGAGAGCGTACCTGCTTATAAATCGGTAAAAGAAGAGGAGTTTGAAAAGGATGCTTCATACGCTTCAAACCAGGTGTTGCGTGGTACGAAGGTAATGGAGGGGCATGGTATCTTTCAGGTTGAGGCTGTAGGGGATAGGACTGAAAATGGTAAGGTGTTTGAAGCTGCACAGATTGATGATAGTATAAAAACTCCTCTTAGTGAGCAACTTGATGGACTGAGTGTGCTTATTACGAAACTAAGTTATGTCTTTGCAGGACTTATCATTGTAGGTAGATTAATGGTATTTTTCCATTGGAGTCCTATTGTTTGGACTTTGACCATTCCTACTATCATCTTCTTTTGGCTTGTTATCACGAAGTTTGATAGCTGGAAGTGGTATTCGAAAACAATCAGCACTGTAGCTTATTTCTGTATTTTGATGGCGTGTGTGATTGTTTTCCACGATTGCCTCATGCTTGATAAGAGTATGGCAGGATTGCTTGCTCATGCACTGAATACAATGATGATTGCCGTTACATTGATTGTTGTAGCAGTGCCAGAAGGTCTTCCAATGGCTGTGACATTGAGCTTGGCTTATAGTATGCGCCGAATGATGAAGACCAATAATCTTGTACGTAAGATGCATGCGTGTGAGACAATGGGGGCTACAACAGTTATCTGTACGGATAAGACGGGTACGCTGACGCAGAATCAGATGCGTATTTATCAAACTCAATTCTATGCTTTAGCTAATCAGACATTAGATGATGGTCTTGCTTCTTGTTTGTTGAAAGAGGGGATAGCTGTCAATTCTACTGCTTCAATAGATTATACTGATGCGTGTAATCTTAAGGTTTTGGGTAACCCTACTGAAGGTGCATTACTTCTTTGGTTGAAGGATAATCAGGTTTCTTATCAGGAACTGAGAGAGGCTGTGCAGGTTATTGATGAACTTCCTTTTACTACAGAACGGAAGTATATGGCAGTGCTTGTCAACTCTGCTTTGATGGAAGGTAAGCAGATTCTCTATGTGAAGGGTGCGCCAGAGATTGTCTATGGTCTTTGCAAACAAACTGATTGCAATGTGCCGAAAGAGGATATTGAGCATCAGTTGGAAGACTATCAAGAGCAGGCTATGCGAACGTTGGGCTTTGCTTATCAGATTGTAGATGGTAAAGCGGAGGTCTTTAAGGAGGGAAGAGTTGTCGCTGATAATCTAACGTTCCAGGGTATTGTCGCAATTAGCGACCCTGTGAGAAGTGATGTGCCTGAGGCTGTCGCTGAATGTATGAAGGCGGGTATTGACGTGAAGATAGTAACTGGAGATACCGCAAGGACGGCTAAGGAGATTGGTAGACAAATAGGCTTGTGGACAAGTAGTGATACGGATAAGAATATTATAAGTGGTCCTGACTTTGCTGCGCTTTCTGATGATGAATTGGATAAGCGGGTGAAGGATCTGAAGATTATCTCTCGTGCTCGTCCGTTAGATAAGAAACGTCTTGTGGAATCGTTGCAGCGTTGTAATGAGGTGGTCGCTGTTACGGGAGATGGAACCAACGATGCACCTGCGCTACAAGCGGCTCATGTGGGACTTTCGATGGGTGATGGTACTTCTGTTGCTAAGGAGGCTTCGGATATTACGATTATCGATAATTCTTTTAGTAGTATTGGTAAGGCTGTGATGTGGGGACGTTCGCTTTATCAGAATATACAACGTTTTTTACTCTTTCAGCTAACTGTCAATGTTGCGGCTTGTTTCCTCGTACTTGCTGGTGCGTTTATGGGTACGGAGTCTCCGCTGACAGTAACGCAGATGCTGTGGGTAAATCTTATTATGGATACCTTTGCGGCAATGGCGTTGGCTTCTTTACCTCCGTCAGAGAAAGTGATGAAGGATTGTCCACGTGATAGGAATGCCTTTATTATCAATCGTTCTATGGACTGGAATATCATTGGTGTGGGTGGTTTCTTCTTTGTGTTGCTGTTGGTATTGCTTTATATCTTCGAGCATGCTGATATTACTGCATTGAGAGATATTCCTCATTTGCAGCTTGGTGAGGTTAATGGACTTAGCCCATACGAGCTGACTTTGATTTTTACTATCTTTGTGATGACGCATTTCTTCTATCTGTTCAATGCGCGTGCTTTTGAAACTCGACGTAGTGCGCTTCATTTTAAGGGGTGTCGTGGATTGCTCTTTATTATCTCAATTATCTTCATTGGACAGATTGCAATGGTGGAACTTCCTATTCTGCAGAAGTTCTTTAATATCGTTAAGGGTGGTCTATCTTTTGAAGATTGGGCAATCATCTTGATTGGTTCCTCTTTAGTCTTATGGGTTAGAGAGGCTTGGCATCTGATAAAGTCGTCTAAAGAATAACTGAATGGGGGGATACCCCCTTTTGTGAGTGATTGAATATTTTGATGGGATTACCCATGGTGCTGTGATCACAGAAAGTTTTATCGTGGATTGATATATATAATAAGGTGTAATGAGGTTTATTTCCTCTCTAACGAAGAAAAAACACTTTTTGTTTTGTTTGTAGAAGGTGAAACAAAAGAAAAAAGCATAGGCTCAACTCTTATTTTCTCTGCTAACATTATGAAAGAAATAGGAGCAAAAGATGAAAAAAATTCTCACGACGTTGCTTTTAAGCGCTATCGTCGCGCTAGGAGCCGAGGTCAAAACCGTCACCGATATGACGGGCAACGAGGTCAAAATCCCGGCCAAAACGCAAAAGATAGCCGCGCTTTGGCATGCAAACAACCAAGTGATCTTGGTGCTAGGCGGCGCGGATAAGATCGTAACCACGACCGATCAGATCAAGAAAAACAAGTGGTTTGCTAAAATTTACCCTCGCATCGCAGAGGTGCCGGCCGCGCTAAACGGCAACGACATCCAGATCGAGGAGCTAGTTAAACTATCGCCCGACGTAGTCGTCGTTTCAAATAAAAATTTCCAAGAAAACCTTACTAAAAACGGCTTTAGTGCGGCGAATTTGATATTTCGCGACTACGACGATATGAAAAAAAGCGTGCTGCTAACGGCTGAGCTAATCGGCGGCGACGCAGCTAGCAAAGCAAAAGAACTAAACGAAAATCTAGATGCCAACATCGCGCTAGTTACCGAGCGCACGAGCAAGCTAAAGGACGCCGCGCGCCCTAAAGTACTACACATCGTAGGCGGCGCGAACCTGCTAAAAATCGACGGCACCAAAACGATCATCGACACGTGGGTGAAATACGCAGGCGGTAA
>ERZ773063.777-NODE-777-length-20061-cov-4.462261_pt1 | contig 20061 bp, 17 predicted proteins | sample MGYA00580625_ERZ773063 | MGnify/ENA primary metagenome ERZ773063 (study PRJEB29015, sample SAMEA2738022) | human oral metagenome | biome: human oral; feature: human-associated habitat; material: dental | place: China | collected 2042 ... | reverse complement strand
AAGAGAAAGCTTCTCAAAATAATGAAGAGACAGTGGCTTTAGAAAGTAAAATTTTAAATTACGACGGACAGGAAATTATATCAATTGTAACTGGAGATATTGATAAAGCTAAAAAGTTCTATGAAAATTTATTGGAGTTAAAATTACAAAGTGACAATATTGAAATTACAAAGCCAGAATATATTGTTACAAACATTGATAAATATAAAAAGGATTTGTTAGTTGATGCAACAAAAAATGCAGAATTTAGAGCAATTGAAATGTTAAAAGTAAACAGCAATGAAATAAACGGTTTAAAAAGTATGACACAGGGACAATTTGAGATATTAAAAGATAATGAAGATATCTTAAATAAAGATGAAGAAATGCAAAATCAAATTTACAAAAGGATGCGTCTAGTTGTAACAGCCACTTATTTTATAAGATATTAGTTAATTTAAAAATAATAAATAAAATAAATCAGGAGGAAAATTAATGAAACCAGCAGCAGAATTAAGACAGGGAAGTACATACAGAAAGGACAACATACCATATTTAATACTAAAAGCTGAAAGACATCAATCGACATCAGGAAAAAGACAAAGAGCGGCAGAAGTAAAATTTAAGACAAAAGAATTAATTTCTGGAAAAATTCAAGAAATTACAGTACTTGCTACCGAACTTATGGATGACATCATTTTAGATAGAAATCAAATGCAATTTTTGTACGAGAGCGACGGCGATTACAACTTTATGGATCAGGAAACTTTTGAGCAAATAGCATTAACAGCAGAAGATTTAGGAGATGCAGTAAACTTTTTAGAAGAAGAAATGATTATTCAAGTATTGATGTATGAAGGAAGACCAGTTGGTGTGGAACTACCTAATACGGTAATTAGGGAAATCACTTATACTGAGCCAGGATTAAAAGGAGATACAATCGGAAGAGCAACAAAACCTGCAACACTAGCAAATGGTTACAGCTTACAGGTTCCTTTATTTGTCGTAATTGGAGATAAAATCAAAATTGACACAAGAACTGGAGAATACATCGAAAGAGCAAATTAATAACGAAAATAAAAAAAAGGATAAAATTATGAGCTATCGTTAAAAAACGATGGCTTTTTTTTGAAAAATAAGTTATAATTAATATTATATTAAAATTTAGGAGATGAGAAATTTATGGATGATAAAAAAACAAAAAAAGCTGAAATAGCTGAAAAAATAAAAAGAATTGAAGAAATGGAAAAAATTTTGGATAAATCGGCAGATATATTTAGAGAAGTAAATTTGGCGCTAGATAAATTGGAAAAAAATTTTTCGGATTATAGAAAATTGGACGAGTATTACAGCAGTAAAAATTGGTTTTCGGATGCAAACGATTACAATAATGGTAATTTGCCGCAGGACTTAAAATGCGGAGTTTTGAGTGAAGATGCGGCTTATGATTTGTTTGGGGACAGTCATGAGTTGGCTATTAGAATGGTGGAAATTGCGGCGAAGATGCTTAGAAGATAGTTTTTTATTTAAAGGGGGATCAGAGTTTTTTAAATTTATGAAAAATCATTTTAGATGAAAAAATTAAGGGGTTGATTGAAGTGAAAAAAAAGATAATAAAAGGGTTAATATTTATAATTATCATTTTAGGTTTATTTTGCTGTTCAAAAAAGACAAATACTGATTTAGATTTAGGAAGTGGAATTAATCGGAGTGAAAATACAGTTTTAATTGCTTCATTTAATGCGTTAAGACTTGGGGAAAAGCAAAAGGATTATTTAGCGTTTACAAAAATTTTGTCAAATTTTGATTTAATAGGGCTAGAAGAAGTTATGAATGAAAAAGGTGTAAAAAAAGTGAAAGCTCAATTGGAAAAAATGACGCAAGAAAATTGGGATTATATAATTTCAGATCATTCTGTGGGAAGTGAAAATTATCGGGAATTTTATGCTTTTATTTACAGAAAAAATAAATTTTTGGAAGCAAAGCCAGTAGGGTTTTATGTGGAAAAGGATGAAAATGAGTTTATGCGGGAACCTTTTGGCGCATATTTTAAAAGTGGAAACTTCGATTTTGTCTACATCATAGCGCACTCGGTTTTCGGGGACAAAGAAAAGCAAAGACTTATTGAAGCTTCAAATTATGCGAATGTCTACGAATATTTTTCAAAACTCACAGACGAAGATGACATAATTATTGCTGGAGATTTTAACATGTCTGCGGATAGCTTAGCTTTTAAAAATTTGTCTGAAAAATACGATGTTTCATATATTTTAGACCCAAAGGAAAACCCAACAACATTATCGGACACTAAACTTGTAAGTTCATACGACAATTTTTTTATTAATCGTAAAAAAACAAAAGAATTTACTGGAAATTCAGGAGTTTATAACTTTATAAAAAATGATAATTATGCTGAGATTAAAAAATATGTGTCAGATCATTTATTAATTTTTTCAGAATATTCGACGACGGGTAAATGAAATTAAACTTAAAAGAAAAATAAATTTTAATTGAATAAAATATAATATATAACTCATTTATTAAAATTTACAGAAATATTAAATTATCAAGGTATATAAAAGTTGTAAATTTCTTTTTTTTGATGGTCTTGACTTTGATAGAAAATAAGGTATAATATATTGTTATTGAAAAATATCGAATTATAATTTTATCTTAGAGAGGAGTTTTTATTAAGTGTGTTAGAACACTCGTGGCTTTAGCCATGAGATGAATAACACCAACATTGAAAATGTTGCTTTAAAATTTGCAATATTACTAATTTTAGAGTATAATATATTTGGGTTTAAAATATAATATACAGATAAAAAGTAGCAGTGTAGACATAATGTCTTATCTAGTAGCGGCTATTGTGGACTAGCCAAAAAGAATAAGGATTTTAAAATCAAACTTCTTAGAAGATAACTTACTTTTTCAGTTATCTTATGAAGCTCTTGACTTTTAGTCGTGAGTAGTTCACGAATAAGTATCATGATGATGCCGTTAAGTTATTAAAACTTGTCGGCGGAAAAGAAAATGTCGTAGCAGTAACTCATTGTGCGACTAGAATGAGATTTTCTCTTGCGGATGAGAAAAAAGCAAATCCAAAAGAGATAGGACAGCTTGATTCTGTTAAGGGAGCGTTTACTAATGCGGGACAGTTTCAAGTAATTGTCGGAAATGATGTTGGAGACTTTTATAAGGAATTTATAAATGTGTCAGGTATTCAAGCGACTTCAAAAGAAGATGTAAAAAAAGCTGCAATGAAACAGCAGCCATTATTACAAAGAATGGTTGCACATTTAGCGGAAATTTTTGTGCCGTTAATTCCAGCATTGGTAGCTGGAGGGCTTATGCTTGGTATTGGAAACTTTTTACAAGCTAATTTACCATTTTTAGGTGGAAAATCATTTAAAGATATTTCGGAATTAGCAAGAGTTATTTTATTCTTTACAGACTGGATTGGTGGAGCTGTATTCGGAATGCTGCCAGTATTAGTTTGCTGGTCTACAGTTAGAAAGTTCAAGGGGAACGAAGCTCTTGGTATTGTGCTAGGATTGATGTTAGTAGCAGGAACTATGTTAAATGCTTATGTTTACGGTGATATTTCTTCAAGTAAGGAATTGGCAGGTGCAGGAGTTCACCTAAAAGATATTTTAATTAATGGTTCAGCTAAATATGCTCATTTATTTGGTGGAAAAGATCCATTTAATATTGAAGCAGGCAAACATGTATTAAATTTAGGATTTACACAATTAATGTTAGTTGGATATCAAGCACAAGTATTGCCAGCAATGTTTGCAGGAATTGCATTGTGCTACATTGAAAGTTTCTTTAACAAGAGAACACCAGAAGTATTAAAATTAGTATGGGTTCCATTTATTACATTGATAGTTACAGGATTCTTAACAATTTTATTCATTGGACCATTTGCTAGAACATTAGGAGAATGGTTAGTTGCAATATTTGCGTTCTTATTTAAGACACCGGGGTTAAAATATGTTGGAGCACTTTTATTTGGTTCAACTTATGCACCATTGGTTATAACAGGACTACATCACACATTTATAGCAGTTGATTTACAATTGGCGGCAGCTTCGGGTGGAACATTTATCTGGCCATTGATTGCACTGTCAAATATGGCACAATCAGGTGCAGTTTTTGCAACATACTTTATTTACAAAAAAGATAAAAAACAAGAATCAGTATCGTTATCTTCAACTGTATCAGCTTGTTTTGGGATTACAGAACCAGCATTATTTGGGGCAAACTTGAAATATATGTACCCATTCTATGCAGCAATAACAGCTTCAGCATTAGCAGCAGTTATTTCTACTGGATTTAATGTATTGGCAAATGGAATCGGAGTAGGAGGAATCGCATTAGCATTCCTATCAATTAAATTTGAAGGTGCTCATCAATTAGGATTCTGGTTAGCTTCAATAGTTGCTTTTGGATTGGCATTCGTATTGACATTTGTATTCTCTAAAAATCCAAAATTAAACAAAGGAAGTTTAACAAATTAATAAAAAGCTATAAAAATATAGATTAAGCTTTACAATAATATTATTTGTTGCGGAATTTGAGAATAAATTAATAAAATTTGGCGGGAGTTTTAACTCCTGCTTTTTTTAGTTTTTTTATTTCAGTCCTTGAATTTTAATCAAAGATTTGGTAAAATAAATACATAATTAAGTATTGCAAATATTAAAAAATATCGAGATATAGTGTAAAATAGTGATACATTATAATATTTGTATATAAAATAGAAATTTTAAAGTCAAAAAAGGAGAGACTATGTTCAAAATACTAGTTGGAGAATATATTGATGATGAAGCAATTTCACATTTAAAAGAGGCAAAAGATATAAAAGTGGATGTGAAAATTGGAATTAAAAGAGAAGAAATCTTAGATATTATACAAGATTATGACGCTTTAATTGTGAGAAGTGTTATTAAAGTTGACAAAGAATTGCTTGATAGAGCTAAAAATTTAAAAATAGTAGGTCGTGCTGGGAATGGAGTTGATAATATCAATATTCCCGAAGCTACTGCACACGGAGTAATTGTTGCAAATACGCCTGACAGCAACACAGTTTCGGCTTGTGAAATTGCAATTGGACTTATGATAGCGTCAGCAAGAAATATAGTTTCAGCAAATAATTTTATAAAAAGCGGAAAATGGGAAAGAGAAATTTTTGTTGGAAATGAATTATTTGAAAAAACATTGGGAATTATTGGACTGGGAAGAATTGGAAGTCTTATGGCAAAGAGAATGAAAGCGTTTGGAATGAATTTAATTGCATATGATCCGTATATTTCTGATGAAATTTTCAAAAGAAATGGCTGCAAAAAAGCAAATACACTTGATGAACTTTTAAAAAAATCAGATGTAATTACAATTCATACACCGAAGACAAATGAAACAATAAATATAATAAATTCTGAAAATATTTCTAAGTTAAAAGATGGAGTTAGACTTGTCAATGCGGCTCGTGGAGGATTATTTAATGAAGAGGCAGTTGCAGAAGGTCTAAGAAGTGGGAAAATAGCAAGTTTTGGTTACGATGTTCACTCAGTTGAGCCAAGAAGTGAATGTGTACTTTATGAATTTGAAAATGCGATTGCAACACCACATATCGGAGCGACAACTTACGAAGCGCAAAGAAATGTTGGAACTCAAGTTGTAAAACAAGTATTAAACGGACTTCGTGGAGAAATCGTGGAAACAGCGGTGAACTTACCGTCAATTGGAAGAGAAGAATATTTAATCGTAAAACCTTATATAAATTTGGCTGAAAAATTAGGAAAAATTTATTTTCAAATTGAAAAAAATCCAATTTCAAATATCGTAATTAATTATTACGGTGAAATAGCCCAACAAGAAACAGCATTAGTTGATGCAACTGCAATAAAAGGGATTTTGGAGCCTGTGTTAAAAGAAGAAGTGAATTACATAAATTCAAGACCGCTTGCTGAAAAAAGAGGAATTAATATTTCAATAAATAAAAAAGATGAAAAGTACAAAAATTATGCGTCAGCAATTGAATTTGTTGTAAGTAATGAAGAAGGGCATAAAGTTCATGTTGTCGGAACAATTGGGATAAATGGTGAAGAGAGAATAGTAAACATCAAAAAACACGATGTCGACATGGCAATTTCAGATAACATGATTTATCTTGGAAATGACGATGTTCCAGGAGTAATTGGAGCTGTTGGAGCAACATTAGGAAAAGCTGGTGTGAATATTGCAACAATGAATGTTGGAAGAAGAGATAACAGTGCTATAATGCTACTTACTGTGGATAGTGAAGTAGAAGGAAATGCGCTTAAAAATTTGAGAAAATTAAGTCAAATTAAATGGGCTCATTATTTGGATTTGAAATTATAAAAAATATAAAACAAAGAAAAGAAAAAAAAGAATAAGAAAGGAGCACGATCGAAAAGTTTTAATCAAATTAAAATTTTTCGATTTATAATAAGAAATGGGTTTAAAATTTAAAGTTAGAGTACCGGGAACTTCTGCAAATATTGGTGTTGGTTATGATTGTCTGGGAGTTGCACTAGATTATTTTTTGGAAATGGAAGTTGAAGAGAGCGATAAAATTGAGTTTTTTGAAAATGGAAAACCTTTTCCAATACCGATTGAAGAAAATTTAATTTTTGAAGCGATAAAATATACTGAAAAACATTTGGTAAAAAATATTCCAAGCTACAAAGTGAATATTACAAGAAACGACATTCCTATTTCTCGTGGGCTTGGGAGTAGCTCATCAGCAATTGTTGCGGGAATTTTAATTGCAAATAAATTTGCTGGAGATGTTTTGGACGTGGATAAAATCGCAGAATTAGCTGTGGAAATGGAAGGTCATCCAGACAATGTCGTACCTGCAATATTTGGAGGAATGGTCTTGACTGCTCACGACAAGGATAAATTGGTGTATAGTTCGCTTCTTAGTTCAGATGACTTATGTTTTTATGTTATGATACCAGATTTTAAATTATCAACTGAGAAAGCTAGAAGTGTACTTCCAAATTCTTATTTAGTTTCGGATGTAATTAACAATATGTCAAAACTTGGGTTATTAGTAAATGCTTTTAGCAAAGGAGAATATCAAAATTTAAGATTTTTATTGGGAGATAAAATTCATCAGCCTTATAGATTTGCACTTATAAACGATTCTGAAAAAATATTTGAAATGTCGAAAAAATATGGAGCATTGGGAGAATACATAAGTGGTGCGGGACCAACTTTAATCTCGCTTAATTATGACAACGATGAATTTTTGGAAAATATGAGAAAAGAACTTGAAAAATTGCCAGATAAATGGACTATTGAAAAGAAAAAAATAAATTTATATGGAGCTGAAGTTTTTTAAATAAATAAATAAACAAAAATTTAAATAAAAATTTTAAAATAAATAAATTTAATAAAAAATAATTGATATTTACTGTATTTTACAGTTTATATCTTTTATTTTTTTTATAAAAAATTAGAAAGGGGAAAGATGGAAAATCCTAAAATAGGAACTCTTGAAGTAATAACTGGAAGCATGTTTTCTGGGAAAAGTGAAGAACTTATAAGACGGCTTAGAAGAGCACAATTTGCAAAACAAAAAGTTGTCACATTTAAACATTCGATTGATAAAAGATATGGAGAAAATGGTGTATTTTCTCACAAAAAAGAGAGTATTTTTGCGTATCCAGTAAAAGATGTCGCTGAAATGGAAAAAATTATGGATGAAAATATTGATGCTGAAATTATTGGAATTGATGAAGTTCAGTTTTTTGGTGATGAAATTGTGGATTTTTGTAAGAAATATGTAAATTTTGGAAAAAGAGTGATTGTGGCGGGGCTTGATTTAAGTTTTAGAGCAGAGCCGTATGAGCCTGTTCCAGAACTTATGGCAATTGCTGACGAAGTTGATAAATTACATGCTATTTGTACCGTTTGCGGAAAACCTGCTTATGCGAGTCAAAGACTTTTAGATGGGAAACCTGCGTATTATGAAGATCCGCTTGTGATGGTTGGAACAAGTGAAAATTACGAAGCTAGATGTAAAAGGCATTTTATTATAAATCACAGAAATGAAAAAAAAGCTAAAATTTATTTTTTTGTTGGAACTGAAATTAATGTTGGAAAAAAATTTGTTGAAGAAATGTATATAAAAAATTTGGCAAAACATGAAAATATTAAAAGTGAAACGATAATTCTAAGTGGAAATATTTTAAATTGTGAAAAAAATGCGCTAAAAAATTTGCGGAAAAAAGTTGGAGAAAAAATTTCAAAAAATGATTTTTTGTTTGTGAGAATTACAGGTGGGATTTTGCTTCCAATTGAAAAAAATTATACAATTTTGGATTTTATGTGTGAGTTGCGAAAAGATTCTGAAGTTGTAATTGTTTCAAAAAATAAAAAGGGAGCTTTGAATCAAATTTTAGTCATGGCTGATCTGATAAAAAAATCGGATTTAAATTTAAGAGAAATTGTTTATAAAAAGACTAGCAATAATAATGAAATTGAAGAAAACCAAATAATTGAAAAAATTTCTAAATTAGCTGGAATTGGATATAGAATGATTTAGAAAATAAAAAAGGAGAAGAAAATTGAGTATTTTAGATAAATTGAATGAAGAACAGAGAAAAGCGGCGGAAAAAGTTGAAGGGCCTGTGTTAATTTTAGCTGGAGCTGGAAGCGGGAAAACGAGAACAGTCACTTACAGAATGGCACATATGATAAAAGAAAAAGGAATTTCACCACTTAACATACTTGCGTTAACTTTTACAAATAAAGCTGCAAGAGAAATGAAGGAAAGAGCTGAAGAGCTTATTGGAAATGAAGCACAAAATTTGGTAGTATCAACATTTCACGCTTTTTCGGTAAGACTTTTAAAAATGTATGCTGATAGAATTGGATATGATAGAAATTTTAACATTTATGATGTGGACGACCAAAAATCTATTATTACAAAAATAAAAAAAGAAATGAACATTGGAGACAATGACAGTTCAAAACCTGGAGTTTTGGCAAATAGAATTAGTAAATTGAAGGAACAGGGAATTGGCGTGAACGAATTAGGGCAGCAAGTTGACTTGAAAATTCCAGCAAATAAAATTTTTGCACAAATTTATCAAAGTTATAATGAAACTTTGAAAAAAAATAATGCGATGGACTTTTCGGATTTGCTTGTGAATGCAAGAAAATTATTGGACGATAAATTTATTCTTGAACGAATACAAGAGAGATATAAGTACATTATGGTGGATGAATATCAAGATACAAATGATATTCAATACGAGATAATCAATTTGATTGCAGAAAAATATAAAAATATTTGCGTCGTGGGAGATGAAGATCAGAGTATTTACGCTTTTCGTGGAGCAAATATTAACAATATACTGAATTTTGAGCGAGATTACAAAGATGCGTTTACCGTAAAATTGGAGCAGAATTACCGTTCAACTAAAAAGATACTTGATACAGCAAATGAACTTATTAAAAACAATAAAAGCTCGAAGGGAAAAAATCTTTGGACAAATTCTAGTGAAGGAGAAAAAATTAAAGTTTACAACGCCACAGATATTTTTGATGAAGCAAATTACATCGTGTCGGAAATAAGAAAAAAAGTTAAAAATGGAGCTTCTTATAAAAATATGACGATACTTTATCGTACGAATGCACAATCTCGAATATTGGAAGAAAAATTGCTGGCAGCTAATGTACCATATAAAATTTACGGGGGAATGCAGTTTTTTCAAAGGAAGGAAATAAAAGATATTTTGGCATATTTAAGTTTGTTAAACAACAGAAATGACAATCATAATTTTACAAGAATTATAAATGTTCCAAAAAGAGCAGTTGGAGAAAAGACACTTCAAAAAATTTCAGAATTTGCGATCGAAAAAAATGTATCAATGTTGGATGCACTGAAATATGTTGATGAAATTTCAATTAGAGCAACTGTAAAGCCAACATTAAAAAGTTTTTACAATATGATGGAAAACATTCATTCAAACCTTGAAAATTTATCAATAAAAGAGATCTTTGAACAAATTTTGTCAAAGACAAGCTATATTGATAGCCTTGAAGATAATAAAGAAGATAGAATAAAAAATATAGAAGAACTTTTGAATAGTATAATTGAAGCAGAAAAACAAAATCCAGATATTTCATTAGCTGAATATCTTGATATGATTTCATTAACTTCATCATCGGACAACATCGAAGAAGATGAAAATTATGTAAAACTTATGACAATTCACAGCTCAAAAGGATTGGAATTTGACTATGTATTTTTAGCGGGAATGGAAGAAGGACTATTTCCCTCAATTTCATTTGATACGCCAGAAGAAGAAATTGAAGAAGAGCGAAGACTTTGCTATGTGGCAATTACTCGTGCTAAAAAAGAACTGTTTATTTCTTACGCTTCGACAAGAAAAATTTGGGGAAGAGACGACAACTTTAGAAAACCTTCAAGATTTTTGTATGAGATGAAACAGGATAACTTAGAATATGTTGGTGGAAGATTTGGAACTTTAAGAAGATCTTCCGTAGCCAAAAGTGTTCCAACAATTGAAAACTTTAATCCATTTTCAAAAGGTGGATTTGGTAGAAAAGTTGAGCTAAGAAAAGTTGAAAAAACTGAAAATTCAAAATATAAAGTGGGACAAACTGTGATTCACAAAAAATTTGGTTTGGGAAAAATAAAAAAAGTTGATATAAAAAGTATGACTGTGGAATTTAAAGTTGGAGAGAAAAAAATTGCGTTGATACTTGCCGATAAAATTTTGGAAAATTAAAAATTTAACAAATTAAAATGAAACTTAAAATTAATGAAACTTAAAATTGTAATTAGAATTGAAGAGTAGAAAAAATTCTATTCTTTATTATTAAATAACCATTTTTTATAATTTAAATTTTTGAAATAATGAAATTAAAATAAATTAATATTAAAATCTAAAAAGTAAGTAGATATAAGATAATGAAAAAAATGTAAATTTAATTTTAAAGCTCTCGATAAAAAACTGAATAAATATAAAGAAAAAAATTATAGATTTTTTTTAGATTTATTGAATTACCCAAAAAAATATGTTATTATTTAATCAGTAAAAATTCTTGGGATAAAAATAAAAAATAGGAGAAAAAGATGAAAAAAGATATTATTTCAATGAATGATATGGCAAAAGAAGAGATAATGGAAATTTTAAGGTTAGCAAAAAAAATTGAAAATACTCCAGAAGAAGAAAAATTAAAAATTTTAAGTGGCAAAATTGTTTCCACTCTTTTTTTTGAACCGAGCACACGGACAAAGATGTCTTTTGAGTCGGCAGCTTATAGATTGGGAGCAAATGTTTTGCAGTTGCCACCAGCGGAATATTCTTCGCTAAAAAAAGGCGAATCATTTTTGGATACAATAAAAATGGTGGAAAGCTATTCTGATGTGATTGTTGTAAGACACCCATTTGACGGAGCGGCAAGACTTGCTTCAGTTACTTCAAGAAAACCTGTCATAAACGCAGGGGATGGTTCAAATCAACATCCAAGCCAAACTTTGCTAGATTTATACACAATTTTGGAAGAAAAAGGGACGCTCGAAAATTTATCAATTGCGTTTGTTGGAGATTTAAAATATGGAAGAACAGTTCATTCACTTATGAGAGCGCTAACTCACTTTAATCCAACAGTTTATTTTGTGGCACCGCAAATTTTGCAGATGCCGGATTATTTGCTGGAAAATTTGCGTAAAAATAACATAAAATATGAAATTTTATCTGATTTCAGAGATTGTCTTGATAAAATCGATGTCTTTTATATGACTCGAATTCAAAAAGAGAGATTTCTCGATGTTGATGAATATGAGAAATTAAAGGGAGTTTACATTATAAATAAAAAAAATATTATAGGAAAATGTAAAAAAGATATGATTATTCTGCATCCGCTTCCAAGAGTTGATGAAATTTCGACAGATTTAGATTCGACAAAACATGCGCTATATTTTAAACAGGCTAAAAACGGAATTCCTATTAGACAAGCAATGATGTTAAAAGTTTTAGAAAAAGAAAAAATGGTATAATAATTTATTATTTGATTTTTAAACGAAAGGTAAATGGAATGAGTAAAGGAAAAGAATTATTAATTGGAGCTATAAAAGACGGAATTGTAATTGACCATATTCCGTCGAAAAAGGTTTTTTTGATTGTGGAAATTCTAAAGTTAAAAAATTATTCGCAAAGAATTACAGTTGCTACAAATATGCCAAGCAGTTCGCTTGTGAAAAAAGGGATTATAAAAATTGAAGATAAAATTTTGCAGGAAAATGAGCTTAATAATATTTCGCTTATTGCGCCAGATGCTACAATAAATATTATTGAAGATTATGAAGTTGTGGAAAAAACGAAATTAGAAAGACTGGATGAAGTTGAAGAACTTGTGAAATGCGACAATCCAAAATGTATTTCAAATCACGAAAATATTAAGACAAAATTTGTAAGATTAAAAGAAGAAAATAAATACAAGTGTTTTTATTGCGAAAAAATAATTTCAGAAGATGAAATTCATTTAAAAACTAAATAAATTTTTTGAAAAAATAATAAAATAAAAATTTTTAACAAAAATTTGAAATGGAGAGAAAATTTTAAAATGCAAGATAATTGTGAAAAAAATAAAAAAATGGAATTTTTAGAGAATGTGGAAATTTTGGAAAATAAAGCTGTTGGCGGAGATAATTTTTTGATGAGAGTAAAGTCTGAAAATGTTCCAAATAAAAAAAGCACTCCTGTCGCTGGACAGTTTTATATGTTAAAGTTAAAAAATGAAATCATGATTTTAAGACGGCCAATAAGTTTGCACAGTGTAAATTCTCAAACTGGAGAAATAGAGTTTTTGTACAAAGTTTTGGGAGAAGGGACGAAAGAGTTGGCAAGTTATGCAAAAGGAGATGTCATAAACATTCAAGGCCCGCTTGGAAATGGTTTTGAATTAATAAAAAAATCATCAAAAATAGTGATTGTTGGCGGTGGAATTGGACTTGCGCCGTTAAAACAGCTGTTAAAAGAATTATTGAAAAATAAAGAAAATAAAAAGATTGTCTTTATCGCTGGAGGTCGAGATAAAAAAACTTTGGAGATGCTTGACAGTTTTGATTTTTCAGATAAAAGAATTTCTCTTAAAGTTTGCAGCGACGATGGAAGCCTTGGAGAAAAAGCGAATGTTATTGAGTTATTAAAAAAAGAAATTTCAATTGATGAAAAAATTGATATTATTTATTCTTGTGGACCACACAAAGTGTTAGAATTAATTTCTGAATTGTCAAATGAAAATAATTTAACTTCGCAAGTTTCGATGGAAGAAAGAATGGCTTGTGGAGTCGGAGCTTGTGTGGGATGTTCTATTCCAAGTGAAGAAGGAATGAAAAAAGTTTGTAAAAATGGTCCTGTTTTTTACAGCAAAATTTTTGGAAAAAAATCTGAAAATGTAAAAAATGGAGGTAAATTAAATGGAAAGTAAAACAAATAAACTTTCAACAAATTTTCTGGGAGTAAAATTAAATAATCCAATTTTTACAGGAAGCGGCTGTTTTGCTTTTGGAACAGAATATATGGATTATTTCGATCCAAATGAATTGGGAGCAATTGTAATAAAAGGCTTAACTTTGGAGAAAAGAGATGGGAATTCTGGCTCAAGAATTGCAGAAACGCCAGCGGGAATGCTAAATAGCGTGGGTCTTGAAAATCCTGGAATTGACTATTTTGAGAAAAATACGCTAAAAGAAATAAAAGAGCATTTAAATGTGCCAGTGGTCGCAAATATCAACGGAAGTACAGTTGAGCAATATGTGGAACTTACAAAAAGACTTGATAAACTTGAAGAAATAAAAATTTTGGAATTGAATATTTCATGTCCAAATGTAAAAGATGGAGGAATGGCTTTTGGAGCAAATCCTGAGATGGCAAGACTTGTCACAAGAGAAGTGAGAAAAGTCGCAAATAAGCCGTTAATGGTAAAATTGTCACCAAATGTGACAAATATTGTGGAAATTGCAAAAATTGTAGAAAGTGAAGGAGCAGACGCAATTTCGATGATAAATACTTTGCTTGGAATGGCAATTGACACAAATACTGGAAAAGCAATTTTGGGAAACACTTACGGTGGAATGTCGGGTCCTGCGGTTAAGCCAATTGCATTAAGAATGATACATCAAGTTTCACAAGCGGTGTCAATTCCGATTTTAGGAATGGGTGGAATAAGTTGTGCGAAAGATGCGATTGAGTTCTTTTTGGCGGGAGCATCGGCAGTTTCAATAGGAACGGCTTTTTTTGGAAATCCTTTAGTAGCTCTTGAAGTAAAAAAAGGACTTTTGGAATATTGTGGAAAGAAAAATTTATCGAATATTTCAGAGATTATTGGATTTTCTCATCCTGATGATGGAGTTTCTTATAGAAAAAGACTGGAAATTAAATAAATTAAAATTAAAATTATTTCAATTAATAGAGCTTTATGGACTTTTAAAAATAATTAAATAAAATAAAAAAGGAGAAAAATTTTGAATAAAATAAATGAAAAAGCTAAAGAAAAAATATTTGTAGCGTTGGACTTTGACAATTTAGAAGATGCAAAAAAATTGGTGGAACAACTTGGAGATAATATTTCAATGTACAAAGTTGGGCTTGAGAGTTATTTGAGCACAGATGGGAAATTGGTTGATTATTTGCACGAAAAAGGGAAAAAAGTATTTTTAGATTTAAAATTTCATGACATTACAAATACAGTAAAGATGGCATGTAAAAATGCTATTCAAAAAAATGTTTTCATGTTTAACATTCATTGCTCAAATGGAAGCAAAACTATGAGAGAAGTTTCAAATTTAGTGAAAGAAAGTGATTCAAAAAGCCTTTTAATCGGTGTGACAGTTTTGACAAATTTATCTGGCGATGACATTTCTGAAATGTTCAAAAGTAGCTTAAATGTCGAAGAAATGGTTCTAAATTTGGCGACAATTGCAAAAAATAATGGAATGCACGGGATTGTCTGCTCTCCTTTGGAGTCGAAGAAAATTAAAGAAAAGTTGGGACAAAACTTTGTAACTGTCTGTCCTGGAGTAAGACCAGCGTTTACATTAAATGCGCAAGGAAAAAGTGATGATGACCAAAACAGAATAATGACACCATTTGATGCGATTAAAAATAATGTAGATTTTTTAGTCGTTGGAAGACCGATTACCAAAGCTGAAAATCCTGTGGAAAGTGCTAAATTGATTTTAGAAGAAATTTCCCAAGCTTTATAAATTTTATAAAAAAAGAGATAAAAAAGTTAAAATAAATTGAATTCAAATAAAATTGGATTATAATAACTAAAATAGAAATTTAAGGAGAAGATTATGAGAAAAAAAGCAATAATGATAATAGTAGCACTTTTTTTATGTCAATTGTCATATGCAGTAAGTAATGTTGAGAATGTTAATCAGTCTGATGTGCCAAAAGATGTACATTTAAATGCATATCCAAATTCAAATGATGAAACTACAAATACAGCTGCAACTTCAGAAAAAATTCAAAATACAATAAATGATGGAACAGATGAAACCACAGTTTTAACTCCTGCAGCTGGAGATGAAGAAAAAGAAACGACTTCAGAAAATACAGATGCAAATACAAATACAAAAATAACAGAAACTAAAACAAAGAGAACAAATAAAACTCAGAAAAATCAAGTTAAAACAAAAAAAGAAAAAGCTAAGAAGCTGACTCTGGATGAAAAATTGGATTTGGAATTATCAAATCTAACTCGTATGTTAGACAGATTGGAAGGAAGATAAAAAAAGAAATCTCTTGTAATATTTGATTATTCAAGGGATTTTTTTATAAAAAAAACTATCTTAAAATTATCTAGTCTTTAAGATAGTTTTTTATTTTAATTATATATTTCTTCTTTCTCTTTCTCGTCTTTCTCGTCTTGAAAGTGGTCTTTGAGGTTGTTCAAGTTTTTCTGGAATAACTTCTTGCTGATAGTCATCGCCAATTATGATTTTATCGTCAGTATGCTCATATTTTACATTTGAAACTTCTTCGTGAGTTAAGTTATTTGTGTCTTCTTCCCCTCGAACTTTTAATTTCAAGATAAACGAGCTTGTTTCCCTTTTAATCGCATCAATCATTTCATTATAGATATCGTACCCAACAATTTTGTAGTCATGAATTGGATTTCTTTGACCGTAAGAACGAAGTCTTATTCCCTCTCTTAATTCAGTCAAATCTTTTAAGTGTTGTCTCCATTTTGAATCCAGCACTTCTAGCATTATGTAACGTTCTATTTTTCTAAATACTTCATCTCCAACCGCTTTTTCTTTTTCATCATAAATTTTTATCAAATCGTCATAAATTAAATTTGAAACTTCTTCTGCCGATTTTCCTTCGATTCCATTAAGATCAATTTGGTAACCAAATATTTCGTTTAATTTGTCTTCTAACAAATTCAAATCTTTTTCTTCAGATTCTCCTGCGAATGCATTGCCTACAACAACGTCAACGGTTTCTGAAATCATTCCTTCAATCAATTCTCTTAAATTCTCATTTTTTAAAATGGCATCTCTTTGCTCATAAACAGCTTCCCTTTGAGTGTTATTTACATCGTCATATTCAATAAGACTTTTTCTTGATGAAAAGTTTCGGCTTTCAATTCTTCTTTGTGCATTTTCAACCGATTTTGTAATTTGTTTATGACGAATGTCCTCATCTTCATCGATTTTTAATATTTTCATCATAGATTTTAATTTGTCTCCACCAAAAAGTCTCATCAAGTCATCGTCTAATGACAAATAAAATTCTGATGCTCCGGGATCTCCCTGACGACCAGCACGACCTCTCAACTGATTGTCAATACGTCGAGATTCATGTCTTTCGGTCCCTAAAATGAAAAGTCCTCCAGCTTTTAGAACTTTTTCTCTATTCTCAGCGCACTCTTTCATATAGGTTTGATAGATATCCTCATATTCAGGCGTTCCTTTTATAGCAACTTTAGAAGCAAAAGATTCAGGATCTCCACCAAGTTTTATGTCGGTTCCCCTCCCTGCCATATTTGTCGCAATTGTTACAGTTTTAAATCTTCCAGCTTGAGATACAATTTCCGCTTCTCTTTCGTGATGTTTTGCATTTAATATTTCATGCGGAATTCTTGCTTTTTTAAGTAGTGCCGAAACTTCTTCCGAGTGCTGGATAGATGCAGTTCCGACTAAGACTGGCTGTCCTTTTTCATATAATTCTTCAATTTTTCTTGCTATTGCTCGATATTTCGCATTTTTATTCATATAGATAACATCTGGCAAATCTTTTCTTATAACAGGTTTGTTTGTAGGAACAACTATAACTTTTAAGTTATAAATTTGTTTAAATTCTTCTTCTTCTGTTTTGGCTGTCCCCGTCATTCCTGACAATTTTTCGTACATCCTAAAATAATTTTGCAGTGTGATTGAAGCTAGAGTCTGATTTTCTCCCGCAACTTCCAAATGTTCTTTGGCTTCAATCGCTTGGTGAAGCCCATCCGAATATCTTCTACCTTCCATAAGTCTTCCAGTAAATTCGTCAACTATTATAACTTCTCCATCATCGTTGATGATGTAATCTCTATCAATTTTAAACAGTTCTTTCGCTTTTAATGCCTGTGTTAAAAAGTGTGTAAGTTCAACATATTCAGGTGAATAAAGGTTATCAATTTTCAAAATTCTCTCAACGTTTTTAATCCCTTTGTCTGTAATTGTAACAGTATGTGATTTTTCATCAACTTCATAATCTTCCCAATCTTCGTCAGGAATTACAGTGTTTTTTTTATCTTTTATTTCTTCAGTTTTGTAACTTCTTTTCAATCTTTTAGCAACTTCCGCAAAAGTGTTGTACCACTCTGTCGTCTCTTCCGCCGCTCCAGATATAATTAACGGAGTTCTCGCTTCATCAATCAAAATCGAATCCACCTCGTCGACAATTACAAAGTTATGTCCTCTTTGAACTTTTTCTTCAAGTGAACCAACCATGTTATCCCTTAAGTAGTCAAATCCAAACTCACTGTTTGTTCCGTAAGTTATATCCGCTTGGTAAGCGATTTTTCTCCGTTCTTGAGTAATATTTCCACCGATAAAATCAGATCTCAATCCCAAAAATTCAAATAACTCAGCCATGATATCTCTATCCCTTTTGGCTAAATAGTCGTTTACGGTCACGACATGCACCCCTTTTCCAGTTAGTGCATTTAAGTAAATAGGAAGTGTCGACATAAGTGTTTTACCTTCTCCAGTTTTCATTTCCGCAATACTTCCCTTATGCAAAATCATACCACCTATGATTTGGACATCGTAGTGACGCATTCCTATTATTCTTTTAGACGCTTCTCTTACAGTAGCAAACGCTTCTATTAAAATATCATCTAAAGTTTCTGATTTTGAAATTCTTTCTTTAAATTCCACAGTTTTGTGCTGCAATTGTTCATCTGTCATTTTTTCAAATAGTGGTTCAATTTCATTAATTTTCTCCACTACTTTTCTCATTTTTTTTATTTCTCTTTCATCTGAAGTTCCAAATATTTTTTCTCCAAGTTTTTTTAACATTTTATTCTTCTTTTTCCTTTCGATTTAAATTTATTTAATTTAATTAAAATTTTTTGTAATTAAAATCGAAAATTTTTATTCTCTTATTCGCAAGTTATTCTCTTTTCTTTTTTCAAAAAATCTGTCATTTTGGAATAAGTTTTTATTTCTTATTATATCGTCGAAAAAATCTATATTTTCATTAATTTTTGTAATAACGTGAAATTCATTTCGTGAATTGCTTTCAATTTTTTTTCTTTTTCCAATTTTTTTAAGTTCTTTAGCAAAGACATCGTTTTTATCACTATTTATTTTGCTAATTTCATTCGCAATATCATCAATATCTTTATGCGACAAATTATTGTCGTTTACAAAGTTATTAAGTTTACTTGTGAATTTTGGCGTTCCCAAAAGACTCGAATAAGTCATCATGAAGATAATACTCATAACAACTAAAACTATATTTTTTTTATTCATCTTGTCATTTCCTTATAAAATTTTAATATGTATTGTGTTCATTTTTCGATAATTTTTTAGAAGGGAATAATTCCCTTGAAAAATAAAGTTATTGCATAAAGTTATTATATCAAATATGTTAAATTATATCAATAAAAAAAATAGGAAAAATAGAAAGCTAAATAAATAAAAATTATTGTAACTTAACTTTAACTTCTTATTTTCAAAAAGAATGCAAGAATATTCAAAATCCAAAATTGTAAAGGGTAAAAAATATAGAAAAACCATTTGTGAATTGGTGCTTTGCTTCCTTTTTTTCCATTGTACAAAAATATGAATGGTAAAAATAAAAATGTTAAACCGTCGCTGTTATAGCAAAAACTGTCAAACCATGCTCTTGAATTAGGGTATTTAGCAGGATTTAACGGTGGCGTAAATAATGGAATATATAACATATTCAAAATTAAAAATGTTATTACCTGCTTTTTTCTATTTCCATAAAATGCCCAAAAACTAATCATTGTAAACAAAGTCTGTATTCCACCTTCAAGCCCCATGATATAATTTCTGATCACAATCGGAACAAAAGAAAATACCAATCCCAAAATAAAAAGAAAAATTCCTAAAATATTATAAATTACTTTTTTACTACTTCTCCCTTTTTGCAAGAAATAAATTATTGTAAATCCAATCGCAAGACTTAAAAAAATATTATCTACTATTTGATATCTTTCTCCTAGTGTAATAAATGAAATTACATTTCCAAATTGCATCAAAATAGCGGCTATCCACAATCTTGCCATATATTTTTTACGGTTTCTTGTATGATAAAAGCCTTCCACTGTAAAAAATGCAAATAATGGTGCCACAAATCTTGTGATTAAATGAATCCAAGATGGTAAAAATCCTGAAAATACAAAAAATACTGAGTCTAAAAACATAAAAAATAAAGCAATATATTTCAACTGATTTGTATTTAATTTTTTCATAAAATCCTCCTAAAATATTATTTTTGTAAAAAATTATAACACTTTTATCAGATAGATTTATAATATTTT
>ERZ773063.776-NODE-776-length-20072-cov-17.808912_pt1 | contig 20072 bp, 17 predicted proteins | sample MGYA00580625_ERZ773063 | MGnify/ENA primary metagenome ERZ773063 (study PRJEB29015, sample SAMEA2738022) | human oral metagenome | biome: human oral; feature: human-associated habitat; material: dental | place: China | collected 2042 ... | reverse complement strand
GACGCAGGGTTTAGCACATATCCGGATATACTCTTCATAGATGGAGGCCTCGGACAGGTGCATGCGGTACAGAAGGTTGTCTCTGCACTGCGTATGTCGATTCCTGTAGTGGGTCTTGCAAAGAATGATGTTCACAGAACTAGAGCTATTATTTTTGGCGATGGTTCGGAGATTGAGCTCGAAGGAGAGCCACTTCTATATAGTTACTGCGGCCGTATACAAGAGGAAGTTCATAGATTTGCGATAACTTTCCAGCGAGGACGTAGAACTTTTGCGATGACGAAGTCGGCTTTAGAAGAAATTCCAGGAATCGGACCGTCTAGACGAAGGGAGTTATTAAAGCATTTCAAGGATATTGAATCGATAAAACATGCTAGCTATGAAGAGCTTCTCACTTGCGATACCATTAACAGCAGGGCTGCAGAGAGTATAATCGAATACTTTAGCAAGAAATAACGGAAATGCATTGATAAATGAACATATTAATGTTATATTAACCTAACACAGATAGAGAAAAGGAGAGTAACTATGTCTCAGGAAGAACGTAACATGATTGAAGAAGAAGAGGATATAATCACTCTAGAATTTGACGATGGAACTGCAGTTGATTGCGATGTTCTAGGAACATTTGAAGCTGATTCCAAGGAGTATATTGCTCTTGCCCCAATTGATGGAACTGATGATGTATACATCTATGGATATAAGGATATCGATGCTGATACATTTGATATCGTAGACATCGACGATGAGGAAGAGTTCAATACTGCTGTGAAGGCTTTTGAAGCAGCAATGGCAGAAGAAGACGAATAATACAACTGATCGATTATATCGCCGCGCTGATTTTCTCAGCGCGGTTTTACTGTGAGTATTTTATATTTACAATTTTTGGTAATTATTGTATAATATCGCTTGTCTATTTCAGTTTTAAACTGCATGAGCGGATGTGGCGGAATTGGCAGACGCGCACGGTTCAGGTCCGTGTGACGAATAGTCATGAGGGTTCGAGTCCCTCCATCCGCACCACGTGGGCGAGGTTTTTACGGAACCTCGCTTTTTTGTTAAGGAGAGGGAGATGGATAATAGAGCAATAGGATTTTTTGATTCTGGACTAGGCGGACTAACTAGCGTGCCTGTTCTTAAGCGCGCTCTTCCAAATGAAAAAGTACTCTATTTTGGCGATACTGCGAGAACTCCATATGGTTCCAAGTCTCCAGAGACTGTTTGCAAGTTTTCAGCACAGATAGTCGATTACTTGGTTAGCAAGAACGTTAAGCTGATTGTAATCGCCTGCAATACTGTTACAGCAATGGCGCTAGACATGCTACGAGAAAGGCATCCTGATGTTCCAATAGTCGGCGTAATCGATCCAACAGCTAGGCGTGTGGCCGCAGATAATGCCCCTAATGTAGGGATTATCGGTACAAAGGTAACTATAGAGAGTGGTGTTTATGTTGAGAGAATTCATGAGCTTAATCCAGAGATTAGCACCTATAGTCTAGCGTGTCCGGCCTTTGTTCCACTGATTGAAGAGGGAATCATTGACAATGAGATAATGGATCTTACTATTAAGTATTACATGGATGATTTTGTAAAAGACAATCGCATCGACAGTCTGATTCTCGGGTGCACTCATTATCCGCTCATTGCACCCAATATTAATAGGCTTTATCCTGAGCTAAGGCTATATAATTCTTCGGCAGAGGTTATAAGAGATGTTTTGGAGATACTGACCGAAAGGGATATATTGGCAGAAGAAAACGACTTTCCAGATAGATTCTATGCCAGTGACCTGTCGGAAAACTTCATAAGAATGACAGATATACTGTTTGAAGGGTATGATACAAAAATTAAACTAAAGAAATTGGACGATTAATACCGCGAAAGCGGTATTTTTTATGTAAAAAGTGTGTAGATATGCTCAAAAGTGGGTGCTAGAGTGGCTCTCGCATTGACAAAATCAACGGTTTTATGTAAAATCAATTGATATTATGAAAAATGCCGTATTAGCGGCTATTGGGAGTTTATATGGAAACAGAGTTTAAATTTTGTATTGATGACACGTCTCTTGTAGATAAGATTTTAAATGATTCAATGCTTGATGATTATGTTGATCGCAATGCATTAGAAGTAATCGACATGAAGGCGGTTTATTTTGATACTGATGATTTAGATCTTCGAAAAGCGGGGATTGCCTATAGGGTTAGGTATGAGAATGATCGTATCACTGCTACAGTCAAGTGGGATAACAAGGTTGAAGATGGGCTTCACTCCAGAGAAGAGTTCAATTTAGTAATAAACGATGAAAGGTTTGCTATGGAGCCTGATATTGAAGCCTTCGAGTCAAGTGAAGCATATGATGTGCTTATCAAGGCGGCAGGAAACAAAAAGCTGAAAGAAGTTATGAAAATGGACTTCACTCGTGAACTTCTCAAAATTGACACAGGTGATTCTATAAGTGCACTCTCTTTTGATATCGGTACTGTCCATGGGGAGTCAGGAGACGTTCCCATCTCTGAGATGGAGCTCGAATGGTATCACGGAAGTGAAGAAGATTTTAAGTATATTGCTAACAAACTGGCTGAGAAGTACAATCTCAAAGCGGAGAATATCTCCAAACTTCAGAAGGGTTTCGCAGAATAGATTCTGTCAAGTTACACATTTATAACATAATATCAACATTAATTATTTAAGGAATAAAATTTAGGAGGACATATAATGAACACTAATCTGATCTCAAAGGAAAACAACATCGCTAAATTAACCCTCGTGTTTACAGCTGACGAGTTCGAGGATGCTATTGTAGACGCATACAAGAAGAACAAGGATAAGTTCTCTATCGACGGATTCCGCAAGGGCAAGGCACCTAGAAAAATCATCGAGAATAACTACGGAGAGGATATCTTCTATGATGAGGCTCTAAATGGTCTACTCAACAAGGCATATCCAGAAGCAGTAGTAGAACTTGATCTTGAGGTCGTTGCTAACCCACAGCTTGAGGTTGGAGAGGTTAAGAAGGGTGAGGACGTGACAGTTACTGCAACTGTGCAGCTTTTCCCAGAGGTTGAAGTAAAGAATTACAAGAATCTGGAGGTAACAAAGGTTGCATCAGAGGTTACTGATGCAGATGTTGAGGCAGATCTAGAGAGAATTCAGAAGAGCCAGGCTAGACTTGAGACAGTTGAAGGCCGCAAGACTCAGGATGGAGATACAGTTGTTATCGATTTTGATGGATCAATTGATGGAAAGCATTTCGATGGTGGAAAGGCAGAAAATTTTGAGCTTAAGCTGGGTTCTGGACAGTTCATTCCAGGTTTTGAAGATCAGTTAATCGGCAAGGATGCTGGTGAGGAAGTAGAAGTTAGAGTTACATTCCCAGAAAACTACAATGCAAAAGATCTTGCTGGTAAGGATGCTCTATTTGAGACAAAGATTCACGAGATTAAGGTAGAAGTTCTTCCTGAGATTGACGATGAATTAGCAAGCGATGTAAGTGAGTTTGAGACACTAGCAGAACTAAAGGCTGATGTTAAGAAGAATCTTGAAAAGAACGCAAAGGATAGAGACGAAGCGCAGATGAAGAATGAGCTTCTAGATAAGCTTTGCGAAGTTAACGAAGTAGAAGTTCCTGCAGCGATGGTAGAGGAAGAAATCGATAGAATGGTTAACGAGATGAACCAGCAGCTCGCTTACCAGGGACTATCGCTAGACCAGTACATGCAGCTTCTCGGACAGACAATTAAGGATGTTAGAGAAGGAGCAAGAGAAGATGCTAAGAAGAGAGTTGCTATGAGAATTCTCATCAGAGCAGTTGTTGCCAAGGAAGGTATCGAGGCTACTGAGGCTGAGCTAGAGGAAGAGCTACAGAAATTTGCTGAACAGTATGGTCAGTCTATCGAACAGGTTAAAAAGGTTATGGGTGAAGAAAATCTAAGATTCTTCGCTGAAGATGTTAAGACACGCAAGGCAATCGACTTCATGTTCGATAACGCTAAGCTAGTAGAGAAGAAGGAAGAGGCAGAGGAGAGCAAGTAAGCTCTCAGTTAGAAATATCTGCCATATGGAGGAAGCATAGTGAGTTTAATACCTTACGTAGTTGAACAGACTGGTGGCGGTGAGCGTAGCTACGATATCTATTCTAGATTGCTCAAAGATAGGATTATCTTTATAGATCAAGAGATAGATGATCATCTTGCGAGCGTTGTCGTCGCACAGCTATTGTTTCTAGAGGCTGAGGATCCTGAGAAGGATATTAATATTTATATCAATTCACCAGGTGGCTCCGTAACGGCGGGCATGGGTATCTACGATACGATGAAGTATGTAAAGCCTGATATCGCTACTATCTGCTTTGGAATGGCTGCAAGCATGGGAGCCGTTCTCATGACTGCCGGCACTAAGGGAAAGCGTTTTGCGCTACCTAATGCCGAGATAATGATTCACCAACCACTCGGTGGAGCAAAAGGGCAGGCGTCGGATATCAAGATTCAGGCAGAGTGGATGCAGAAGACAAAGGAAAAGCTCAATAAGATACTTTCTGAAGCGACAGGTCAACCTTATGAAACAATATTAAGGGACACCGATAGAGATAACTTTATGTCGGCTTCAGAGGCGGTAGAGTATGGCCTTGTAGATAAGGTTCTATCTAAAGATGAATTGAGCAGATAACTGGAGGTAGAGCTTGGATAACAACCACAATCCAAATGAATTAGTTTGCTCTTTCTGTGGCAAGACTAGCTCCCAGGTTAGACGTATAATCGTAGGTCAGGATGTAAATATCTGTAACGAATGCATTGAGCTATGCTCGGAGCTCCTCAAGGAAGATGGTGTGACGGGGGAAGTGCAAGAGACGCTGACTACGCTACCAACTCCAAAGGAGATTGCTAGAGAGCTGGGAGAATATGTGATAGAGCAGGAGGCTGCAAAGAAGAGCCTTGCTGTAGCTGTCTACAACCACTATAAGAGAATTAAATACTTAGAGCAAAATGCGGGTGAAAAGAATAACGAGGCGGTTGAGCTTCAGAAGAGCAATGTTCTGATGCTTGGTCCAACAGGTAGCGGTAAGACACTGCTAGCACAGACGTTGGCGCGTATTCTAAATGTTCCATTTGCAATTGTTGATGCCACGTCACTAACTGAAGCTGGGTATGTCGGCGAAGATGTGGAGAACATTCTCCTCAGACTGTACCAGGCGGCAGATGGTGATTTAGATAGAGCGCAAAAGGGAATAATCTATATCGATGAAATCGACAAAATTGCTCGCAAGTCCGAAAACACATCTATTACTAGAGATGTAAGCGGTGAGGGAGTACAGCAAGCACTTCTAAAGATCATCGAAGGAACGGTAGCGAATGTGCCACCGCAAGGTGGGCGAAAGCATCCAATGCAAGAATTCATTCACTTTGACACTAAGGATGTGCTATTTATTTGTGGAGGTGCTTTTGCGGGACTTTCGACAATAATAAAGCGTAGGCTTGGAAACAAAGTTATCGGATTTAATGGCACAAATGATCCTGCTCACGATATCGATGAGAAGGTAATTTTGTCGATGGTGGAGCCGGAGGATTTGCTGAAGTTCGGAATTATCCCTGAACTGATAGGAAGACTTCCTGTAATCGTTTCACTTGATGAACTGAGCGAAGAAGCTCTTAGCAAAATCATGAAGGAGCCTCGTAATTCGCTAATAAAACAGTATACGACCATGCTTGCTATGGATAACATTGAGCTAGAAGTTGAAGAAGATGCAATTTCTGCCATTGCTAATAAGGCAATTGAACTTAAGACAGGTGCTAGAGGCCTGCGAGGGATATTTGAGAGCATGATGACAGATGTCATGTATGAATTGCCGTCAAGAAATGATGTGCATAAGTGCATTGTCACTAAGGAGACTGTCGAAAAGGGTACTATGCCTATTTTAGTGACAGATTCTGAAAGTAAGGAAAAAGACGCATAAAATTTCAAATGATATCTCAGGGCGGCATTAATCTTTTGATGCCGTCTTGTGGTATAGGGACTTAAGGAGGGAGTATGAAAGTTAGAGTACCATTCATACCACTTAGGGGACAGACCTTCTTTCCAAATACAACAGTTGGATTTGATATTGGAAGAGACAAGTCTCTGAAATCGCTAGATGCTGCCATGAGTGAGGACAAGTATCTCGTAGTAGCAACTCAAAAAGATGTTTCTGTAAATGCACCAAAAGAAGAAGATATCTTCACGACTGGTGTAGAAATTCGTGTAAAGCAAATTATAAAACGCCATGAAGAGTATGTGAGAGTGCTGGCAGAGTGTGGAAACCGCGTTAAGCTTTCTGCTGTTTATGACGAAGATGACACGCTATATTGCGATTATGAAGTGTGTGATGCAATTTCTCAAGATGATGATGAGCTAAATGTTATGGCTCTTGTAAGAGTGCTTAAGGAGACTTACTTCAGTTATGTCGAGATGAGTAACTCCGGAGAAGCCGCTGCACGCGCTCTAATAGATGGGGTAGAAGATCCAGTAGAACTCGCCTACACTATAGCGGGAGAACTTGCTGTGCCGTTTGATGTTCTGCAAGGACTGCTAGAGGTGAATTCAGTAAATGAGTTGATAGAGCAGCTTATTGAGACAATTTCTAGGGAAAACGAGGTTTTGACACTAACAAAGCGCATTAACAATCGTGTTATGCAAAATATGAATAAAGGTCAACGTGAGTATTATCTACGTGAACAGCTGAATGTCATCAAAGAAGAACTTGGCGAGAATGATGATGATACTGATGATGAGGCGAATGGATGGCTTAAAAAGCTCGATGAACTTAAATTAGATGAGAAGGTTGATGAAAAGATTCGCAAGGAAATCAGCAAATTCCGTAAGATGAATATGATTAGTCCTGATGCAAACGTGAGCAGGACCTATATAGAGACGATTTTAGAGCTCCCTTGGAACGAAGAGTCAAAGGTTAACACCAACATAAGAAAAGCTGAAAAAACGCTTAATAATGAGCATTATGGCCTAACGAAGGTCAAGGAGAGAATTATTGAGCAGCTAGCTGTTATGCACCTTACCAAGGGTGCAAAGGGACCTATTATCTGCCTTGTTGGACCTCCAGGAGTCGGAAAGACTTCTATTGCACGTTCAATTGCTCATGCTACTAATAGGGAGTTTGTGAGGATGTCGCTAGGTGGAGTTCGTGATGAGGCAGAGATTAGAGGCCATAGGCGCACCTATGTTGGTGCCATTCCTGGCAGGGTTATCAATAACTTCATAGAAGCAGGAACAAATAACCCGCTCTTCTTGCTGGATGAGATCGATAAGATTGGAAGCGATTTCAGGGGAGATCCTGCATCGGCACTACTTGAAGTGCTTGATCCAGAACAGAACAAGACGTTTACGGATCATTATCTTGAAGTGCCATTTGATCTGTCGAGAGCGATGTTTATAACCACTGCAAATACAACGCAGACCATTCCAAGAGCTCTGCTCGACAGGATGGAAATCATTGAGCTCTCGAGTTATATCGAAGAGGAAAAGGTCCATATTGCTGAAGATTATCTGATTCCAAAGCAGCTTAAAGAGCATGCTATACGGAAGAGTCAACTCGCGTTCTCCGAATCATCAATTCGCGACATAATCAACTATTACACGCGAGAGGCTGGTGTTCGTAATCTTGAGCGTGCAATCGGATCGATTTGCCGTAAGGTTGCGAAAAACATTGTAACCGAGAAAAAGCACAAGTACTTGATTACATCCAGAAACCTCGAGAAGTATCTGGGTAAAAAGATATTTAGAGAGGATCTTGATGATTTAAGTCCTCAGGTTGGTGTGACAACTGGTATGGCATGGACCGCTGTTGGAGGTGTAACTCTTGAGATCGAAACGATCAAGATGCCGGGAAGTGGGAAACTCATACTGACTGGTCAGATGGGCGACGTGATGAAGGAGTCAGCGCAGGCTGCTCTAGGATATATAAGATCTGTCGCTTCGAAGTACGACATTCCAGATAGTATATTTAAGGATAATGATATTCAGGTTCACATTCCTGAAGGTGCAACTCCAAAAGACGGACCGTCAGCAGGCGTGACGATGTGCTCAGCTCTTTTCTCTACTTTGTCTGGCAAAAGGGTTAGGAGAGACGTCGCTATGACTGGTGAAATAACACTGAGGGGAATGATATTGCCCGTTGGTGGCATCAAGGAGAAAGTGCTCGCAGCTTACAGGCAGGGTATCAGAAAGATACTTTTACCTGCTGACAACAAGCGCGATATTGAAGAAATACCGTTATCAGTTCGTAAGAAACTCGATTTTGTATTCCTTGAGACAGTTGAGGATTCATTTAAAGAGATCATCCTTGAGGACGAGGATAGCAAAAAACATGATAACAGCAAGTAAGTAATGAGGTTTTAGAGATGCAGATAAATAAATCCGAACTCGAAGCAGTCGCAGTCAAACCTATGCAATACCCTGAACCTAGTGTGCCAGAGATAGCTTTTGCGGGTAGGTCAAATGTAGGTAAATCGTCACTGCTTAACTTGCTGACTAGAAGAAAAAATCTAGCAAGAGTTAGCGGCAGCCCTGGCAAGACTAGGACTATCAATTTTTATAGGATAAATGATGAGTTCAGGATTGTCGATTTGCCAGGATATGGTTATGCAAGAGTTTCAAAATCTGAGTCTGAGAAGTGGGGGGCGATGATGGAAAGCTATCTCGAGAATAGAGAAGGCCTCCTCAAGGTGATTCAGCTAGTAGATATCAGGCATAAACCTTCTGCGCAGGATGTTCAGATGTATGATTATCTTAAGTATTTCAATTTAGATGGCATTGTTGTGGCAACGAAAGCTGACAAAGTGTCATCTAATCAGCGTAGTAAAAATATCTTAGAAATCCGAAAGACTTTAGGTATGAGCAAGTCGGATAAGATTATTCCAGTAAGTGCACTCAAGAAATCAGGGCATGAAGCTCTATTAGATGAAATCGAGAATTTGCTGGGAAACTACGAGAGAATATAATAATTTAACGTAGTTAAGGAATGTATACCGTTATTATTGTTAAAGTGGAGGGAGCAAATGGCTAATATTAAGGCTTCGGAAAGTGGAATTTTTGGGAAAATCCTATATACTGAAGAGCAGATTAGAGGGCGTGCTAAGGAGCTTGCGGAGCAGATTTCTAAGGACTTTGAAGGAGAGGAGCTCGTAGTAATAGGCACTCTTAAGGGTTCTGTACTGTGGATGTGCGATCTGTTAAAGGAACTGACTATAGATACGAGCATCGATTTTATCAAGGCTAGCAGCTACGGCTCAAGTACTACAAGCTCTGGAGTCGTTAAGATTAAGATGGATACGGATATGAATCTATACCAGAAGAATGTGCTTGTCATTGAGGATATCGTCGATACTGGTACTACTCTTACTTTCCTGCTCGAGAAGCTTAAGGAGAGAAATCCCAAGACCATTAAGGTTTGCACAATGCTTGACAAGCCATCACGCCGAACAACTGGTTTTGTAGCAGATTATATAGGATTTACTGTCGATGATTTATTCATAATTGGTTATGGTCTTGATTTTGATCAGAAGTATAGAGGACTTCCGTATATTAGCTATCTTCAGCCTGAAGAATAACGCATGAAAACTTCTTAATAAATAATTTTTTTAGAATATTTTGGACCTGTTTATGCAGGCCCATTTATTTTTTTCTGTTTTTTTCTTAGACTTGATGTGTAAAGGAGGAATATGTATGAAAGAATATCAATATCGAATTGAAGGCGAGCGATGTCTCCCTAGAGAAGTTTATTACCAATGCGTGTGGATGATTCGCGATATGGAGCGATTAGAGAAAATCGCTATGAGTTCCAATTATGAATCTGGACAGGATCATAGGATAGATGATGCAATTGTTAAGCTTGATTGTCTTAGGAGAGCCCTTGAAGAAATACCTGATTATTATAGGCAAGGAGTGATTAGCAGTGTCAAGATCAGAGGCGGTGGCTTCGATGATTTCGCTCATGTCAACACATGGAAGAAGTGGAAGATGAGATTCATGCATGCGTTTGCCGCCAATCTTGGACTTTATTAGTGCCATTTAGGCAAATTACGATATGAAAATCATTTATATATTCATGAGTTCGAATTTGTTTTCATTACTCGTTCTAATTTCGCTTAGTTAAAGATGTGCTGAAGGGGAAATCTTTCAGTGATACTATTAATGCGTATCTTATTTCTTGCGCATGTGCGTGTGTGAATATGAGAGCAACACATAATTTTTAATTTGCAAAATCCCTCGAATTTAAGTAAAATTACGAGGGATTTTTTATATTTTTAGAAAATGCGTAAATTTCAAGCTTTTTTTGTATTTTTTAAGTATAATGGCATGTTATTCATATAATCTGTGATAAAGTTATATTAGTAAATGGAGGGTATACAGGAATATTTATGGCTTATGAAGAAAAAACATTAGAGTCGGATATTGTATACAAAGGGAAGATTTTTTACATAAGAAGGGATAAGATTATAGCAGTAAATGACAAGATCTCATATAGAGATATTGTCGTACATGGGGGAGCTGCTGTACTTATACCGATCACAGAAGATGGGAAAATAGTATTTGTAAAACAATGGCGACAGGCTCTCAAAAGACAGGTTATCGAACTTCCGGCAGGAAAAGTCGATCCTGGAGAGTCGTTTGAGGATGCAGCAAAGCGTGAACTCAGAGAAGAGACGGGATATTCGGCGGGACGAACGGTTAAGCTCTTTCGAATGGCTCCATGCGTTGGATATTCTGAAGAGATACTTGAGTTTTATGCTTGTCATAATCTCAGCCCAGGGAAAACCGATTTCGATGAGACAGAGGATATCGATATCGTTCAGATGGCACCTGATGAGGTCATTAGAAGGATAATGTCCGGGGATATTGAAGATGGCAAGACGGTTGCAGGTGTACTGTTTGCTAGAAGTGCGGGAATTATCTAAATCGGGTGCATATAGTTATAACGGGGGTTAGGTTATGATTAATGAATTTATTGCGTATCTAAGGGATACAAAAGGTAAAGCTGATAATACTTTAGTGGCTTACAAGAGGGATGTTATCTCATTTGCGAAATTCCTTGAAGGTCATAGTGGTAGAGAGCTAGCAGAATGCAAGGAAAGCGATTCAATTGCATATATTTTAGAGTTAAATAATGCAAACAAGTCAAAAGCGACGATCAATCGCAAACTTTCATCACTCAGAACATTTTACGATTATGGGATTGAAACTGGTGAAGTTACGGAGAATCCTTTCTCTAAGATTAAATCTGCAAAGAACGATAAGAGACAGATTGAATTCTTGTCAATTGAAGAGGTTGAGAAGCTTCTGTCGCTTCCAGATCAGACTGTAAAAGGAATTAGAGATACAGCTCTGTTTGAGTTCATGTATGGAACAGGCGCTAGAGTAACTGAGGTCGTGCGTCTCCAGTTCGAGGATGTTAATCTCAAGATGAATTTTGTAACTCTTCGTGATGGCGAGGGAGAGAGCAGAATCGTACCTCTTGGTTCGTATGCGCAGAAAGCTCTTAGAAGGTACAGAGACACGGCGTATTCTGGTCTGGCTCGTACAGAGGTTACGGATGATAGCTATGTGTTTATCAATTTTAGAGGACAGCCACTAACCAGGCAGGGAATTTGGAAGATGCTGAAGGAATACGGTGCGATAATTGGCATAGAAGATCGCATGACTCCACAGATTCTAAGAAATAGCTTCGCAGTGCATATTTTGCAAAATGGTGGTGACCTTAAGACACTCCAGGAGCTCATGGGATTTGATGATATGTCCGTAGGTATTGCTTATCTATCTGTAACGAATATTAGAATAAAAGACGTATACAGCAGGACACATCCAAGAGCATAAAATGAAGCCCGCGAAAGCGGCAACTCAATAAGGGATTTACAATCCTGTAAAAATATCGGCATGGTCTTAGCCATTGACTATGCCGTTTTTACGTTAATTGGAATATGGACTTCACCAATGAAGTTGAAGATAACTTTTATTTTCTTAAATTTCTATCCCAAGTTTTAGGGAATTTGGTAATGACAATTACGATAAAAAATCTCCAAAAAGAATACTTTGAAGTAGGTACTATAAGAAAAATGCATATTTATTTGTTATAATAACACTATATTAGTGCGTGCGGAACCAAGGAGATAATAGATATGGATTTTTCGGAATAAATACAAAACTCAGAGAACGTTTACTGCTAACACAAACAGAGTTCGCTGAGATTGTTGGTATAGTGGTTTCTGCTGTCAATAGATGGGAAGTCGGAAAAGCTAGACCTAATATTAAAGTTATGAAAAATATTAAATCTTACTGTGAGAAGAACAGACTTCTTTATGAAGATATAGAAGAAGCATGGCTGAATTATAAAATTGAGAAATCAGAGGTGAAGTAACTAGTGATAGATATTATCGAACAAGAAATTGCGTCAATGAGCGAGAAGCTTTTTGCTATTCTACTTAAAGACCGTACAACAAAAAAGAATATCTGCTGGGCTACAGATCATTACATTTATCGTGGTTCTTCATATTATCCGCAAGAACCTATTACAAAGGACCTTGTAACTGGCAGCAATACGAAACTTATTCAACCAAGAGTTGCAAAGCCCCATGTGGTTCAGTCGAAGCGTACCAAGGAAAAGGCAGAGGTCTTTACACCCTCGTGGGTATGCAACGAACAAAACAATTTAGTGGATGATGCTTGGTTTGGGAGAAAAAATGTTTTTAATATTCGTTATGAATATTCGTGGAAAGCAACTACTGAGAAAATAGTATTCCCCGAAGAAAAACAATGGACGGATTATGTAGATTCTAAAAGGCTTGAAATCAGCTGTGGTGAAGCTCCATACCTTGTAAGTAGATACGATACTGTTTCAGGAGACGAAATTCCATTACAAGAACGTATTGGTTTACTCGATAGAAAGCTTCGCATAATAAATGAAAATACTGATAATGAAGATGAATGGATTAAATGGGCTACTCGTGCTTATCAAAGTACATACGGCTATGAATATCAGGGAGATAATATTCTGATTGCAAGAGAAAATCTCCTATATACATTTATTGAAAATATGGAATATAAATTTGACCATAAGCCTGATTTATCATTGCTAAAGCAGATAGCACGTATTATTTCTTGGAACATATGGCAGATGGACGGAATCACATTGACTGCTCCGTTTTCTGAAAGACCACGAGTGATAACTCAGATGAGCTTGTTTGATTTCATTGATATGAATGGTGATAAAGAGGAACAGGAGAAGGAACCGATTCCTTGTAAGATTTTTGACTGGCGTGCTAATAACAGTCTAGAATTCAAAAGTATGATAAAAGGAGGCAAATAGCATGGGGGCAGATAATAAAACAGCCTTTAAGAGTGCTTTCGATTACAAAGTTATCTATGCTTTTAAAGTAGATGATGATAAACATAAAGGATTAATTAAAATAGGAGATACAACGCTTCATTCTGACGAAGGTATAGATAAGCTGTCTCCTAATTGTCATGCATTAAATCAAGTATCACTTGCTAGAATTAAAGAATATACAAATACTGTTGGTGTTACACCAAACCTTATTCACACCGAACTTGCAGTTAAAACTGTAAAAGGGAAAGATGGTTCACCCAGCCTGAAAGCCTTTCGTGATTATGAGGTGCATAGAGTACTTGAGAATTCCGGTATCAAGAAAGCAAAGATTGATGATACTACTGGTCGTGAGTGGTATCGTATTGACGAGGCAACAGCTATAAATGCTATTGATGCAGTTAAGAAAAATTATGCTAATCTTAGTAATTCCGATGTAACTGAATTCGACCCTATTATATTCAGACCAGAGCAAAAGGAGGCCATAGAAAGAACTATAAAACAGTTTAAGAAGGGTGACCGTATGCTTTGGAATGCCAAGATGCGTTTTGGTAAAACTCTAAGTGCTCTTGAAGTTATAAGACAATGCAAATATAAAAGATCCATTATTCTCACTCACAGACCTGTGGTCAATGATGGTTGGTATGAGGACTTTACCAAGATATTCCACGGTACAGGGTATCGCTATGGTTCAAAGAATAATGGTTATTCGGTAGAAGAATTGATAAAGACAGATGATAACTTTATCTACTTTGCTTCAATTCAGGATTTAAGAGGTTCTGAAGCAGTTGGTGGTAAGTTTGGTAAAAATAATGACATTTTCGATACAATTTGGGACTGTGTAATTGTGGATGAAGCTCACGAAGGAACTAAGACGGCCATTGGAGATGATACTATAAAAGCAATTATCAAAGAGGATTTGCATAAAACCAAACTGCTTGCACTTTCCGGTACTCCATTCAATATTATGGATGAATACGATGATAACTCCATCTATACATGGGATTACATCATGGAGCAAGAAAACAAGTCTGAGTGGGATAAATTACACTTCGGTGATTCCAACCCATACGATGAATTACCGGAACTTCGTATTTATACCTATGATTTAGGAGATTTGCTCCATAATAGCAATTACATTACATATGAGGACAAAGCCTTCAACTTCCACGAATTTTTCCGTACATGGACTGGTGATTACAAATATGATTATGCTCAGATGCCAGAGACTGCAAATGTCGGAGATTTTGTGCATGAACAGGATATTTTGTCATTCTTAAATTTGATGACAAAATCAGATAATAATAGTGCTTATCCATTTTCAAAAGATGAATACAGAGAATTGTTCAGACATTCATTATGGATGGTTCCGGGTGTTCGTGAAGCTAAGGCTCTCAAGTCATTAATGTCCAAACATCAAATTTTTGGAAATGGACAGTTTGATATTGTTAATGTTGCAGGAAGTAATGATGAGGAATCTGCTGATGCACTTAACAGTGTAAGAAATGCTATTGCAAAAGCAGAGAAACTGGACACTTATACTATTACATTATCTTGCGGAAAGTTGACCACAGGTGTAACAGTCAAGGAATGGACAGCCGTATTTATGCTTTCAGGTTCTTTTTCTACTTCAGCAGCAAACTATCTGCAGACTATATTCCGTGTTCAGTCACCATGCAGCAAGAACGGGAAAATCAAAGAGACTGCATATGTATTTGATTTCGCCCCGGATCGTACCCTTAAAATGGTATCTGAGGCAGTATCAGTTTCACACAAAGCTGGAAAAACCAATGATGGTGACCGTAAGATTTTAGGCAAGTTTTTAAACTACTGCCCGGTTATATCTATCGCAGGCTCACAGATGAAGGAGTATAAAGCCGACAAGCTACTGCAACAGCTTAAGAAAGCTTACGCAGACAAAGTCGTTAGAAACGGATTTGATGACACAAATTTGTATAATGATGAATTGCTCAAGCTTCAAGATATGGATTTAGAAAGATTTGAGAAGCTGAAGAAAATCATAGGCAAATCAAAAGCTGCTGAAAAGAGCAAGGATATTGATGTTAATAACCAAGGCTTGACGGATGAAGAATACGAAGAACAGGAAAAACTGAAGAAAAAGCCGAAGAAGGAACTTTCCGAGGAAGAAAAGAATCGTCTCGAGGAACTAAAGAAAAAGAAAGCCAATAGGAATAACGCCATCTCTATTTTGCGTGGTATCTCTATACGCATGCCACTACTTATCTATGGTGCTGATATTCCTTATGATGAAGAAATAACGCTTGATAAATTTGTAGCACAGGTTGACGATTCATCGTGGGATGAGTTCATGCCTACAGACGTTACGAAGGAATTATTCGCTAATTTCAGAAAATACTACGATGAGGATGTCTTTATTGCTGCCGGGCGAAGAATCAGAAATATTGCTCGTGAAGCAGACACCTTGAACCCTACTGATCGTGTAAAGAAAATTGCAGGTCTATTTGCTTATTTCAAGAACCCTGATAAGGAGACTGTACTTACGCCTTGGCGTGTTGTTAATATGCATATGTCCGATTGTCTTGGTGGTTACGACTTCTATGATGAAGAACATCGAGAGACCTTGGATGAACCACGATTTATAGATAAAGGTCATGTAACAACAGATACCTTTGCAAATCCAAAGGCACAAATCTTGGAAATCAATTCTAAGACCGGACTGTATCCTCTTTATGTAGCATACAGCCTATATCGTGCAAGACGCAAAGAGTTCACGGTAGATTATGAAATGACACTTGAAGATGAGCGAAATATATGGAAAGCTACTGTAGAACAAAATATATTCGTTATTTGCAAAACACCTATGGCAAAACAGATTACAAAAAGAACTCTCGTGGGATTCGATAATGAAAAAATAAATGCACACTATTTCGATGACCTAGTGAATCAGATGAAGAATAAGCAACAGCAATTTATCGATCGTGTGCTAAAAGAAAGCTATTGGAAGAAAGAAGGTGGTGGTAGAATGAAGTTTGATGTAGTGGTAGGAAATCCTCCGTATCAAGAGTCTACAAAAGATACAAGTGATAAACCGGTATATCACTTGTTTATGGATACAGCATTTAAATTATCTAATAAAGTCACCTTTATCACACCTGCAAGATATTTATTCAACGCCGGAAAAACTCCCAAAGATTGGAATGAAAAGATTTTAAATGATGAACATTTCAAGGTGATTTATTATACTGCAAATAGTACAGATATATTTCCAAATGTTGATATAAAGGGTGGCGTTGCTATTACATTCAGAGATGCAAAACAAAAGTTCGGTAAAATAGGTATATATAGCGCTTTTGAAGAATTGAATGGTATATTGAAAAAAGTACAGTCATTAAACGAACCTGTAGTAAGTGATTTTGTATATGCTCCTGAAAGCTATAAGTTTTCTAATTTAATCCATGAAGAAAATCCTTGGGTAATCGATAGACTAAGTAAAGGTCATTCAAAAGATATAACAAGTAATATTTTTGAGAAAATCCCAGAATTATTTGTGGAAAAAAAAATATCAGACGATTATATCGGAATTTACGGAAGATTAAACAATGATCGAATTATTCGTTATATTCAAAGAAAATATGTAGAGTCTCATGATAACTTAGATTATTATAAAGTGTTTGTTCCTAAATCAAATGGGTCAGGTGCTTTAGGAGAAGTACTATCTACGCCCGTAATCGGGCAGCCCGTAATCGGGCATACTCAAACTTTTATTAGTATCGGGAGATTTAGTACTGAATATGAAGCAAATTCACTATTAAAATATTTAAAAAGTAAGTTTTCAAGATGTATGCTTGGAATACTAAAAGTTACACAGGATAATAAAAAATCTGTATGGAAATATGTACCTGTGCAAGATTTCACATCTAATTCCGATATTGATTGGAGTAAGACAGTTGCTGAAATTGACAGACAGCTCTATGTAAAATATGGCCTGTCTGAAGAAGAAATCGACTTCATTGAAGATAAGATTAAGCCTATGGAATAACGAATATGAAAGAATTTCAATAATTGGATAAGAATCAGTAAGATTTGCTTTTACAAATATATATTGAACTTGGTAATCAACATGAAATAAATGTAAGTTTATCAAAGTATAATCAGGCTCAAGTATATTCATTAGTTTCAAGCAATATATAAGTATGACTTTTAAAATTAGAATTTATTGCTACAATATGGTACATGCATTAGTATTTTTAAGTACAAGTTTCTAAGTACACGGGCTTTTAAGCCTTGCATTAATAATAATGGTATGATATCATACAAAAGTTATTACGGACGGTCCTCTAGCGATGCAAGTAATGGGCAGAGCTCGATGAAGAAACATGCTACGAACGTCTTTGAGAGAGAGGAGGAATAACGATGAATATTTTAGATCAGATTACTCAGGATTATAAGAAGAATGATGTTCCTGAGTTCAATGTCGGTGATACTGTAAAGGTACATGTTAAGATTATCGAGGGTCAGAGAGAGAGAATTCAGGTATTCGAAGGCTATGTACTCAAGATGCAGAATGGCGGCATTTCTCAGACTTTCACTGTAAGAAGACTTGCTCAGGGAATCGGTGTTGAGAAGACTTTCCCAATGCACTCACCTAAGGTTGACAAGATCGAGGTAGTTAAGAAGGGCCGTGTTAGAAGAGCTAAGCTTAATTACATGCGTGAGAGAACAGGTAAGGCTGCTAGAATCAAGAAGGCAAAATAGTCTTAGCTTACAAGCAAGAATAATAATGCATACCTCGGCATATTGCTGCGGTATGCATTTTTCTTAGGAGAAATTATGATTAATAACATTAATTGGTATCCCGGGCATATGAAAAAAACTCGAGAGCTCATCCAAGAGAATTTAAAGGCTGTTGATCTCGTAGTTGAAATAGTGGACAGCAGGATTCCGCTTTCTAGTAGCAACCCTATTATCGATGAATTAATCTCCGGAAAAAAACGCGTGGTTATTCTAGGTAAATGCGATCTAGCCGACAAGCGTGCAACGGATGAGTGGAAAGCTTACTTTGAGTCGCATGGAGATATCGCTCTACCTGTGGATTCCAGAAACGGCGAAAATATAAAAGCTTTTTATAAGAGCCTTGACAAACTCCAGCAGGAGCGGAACAAGGAGCGCTCTCTAAAGAGACCTCTTCGAATGATGATTGTAGGCGTTCCTAACGTAGGTAAGTCCTCGTTTATTAATCGACTCATCGGAAAGAAAAGCGCCAAGACTGGAGATAGACCAGGTGTAACAAGGAGAAAACAATGGGTTACGCTGGAGAATGGCATGCAGCTTCTCGATACACCGGGAATTCTGTGGCCGAAGTTCGAGGACCCACATGTGGGACTAAACCTCGCTTTTTGTGGAAGCATCAAAGACGAGATTCTCAATGTACAAGACCTCGCATATGAACTACTGAAGGTTTTAAGAAAAAACTACCCAGAAGAACTAATCGCTAGATATAAGCTTGACGGTCTAATGAGTGACGACGAAGAGGTGTATAACGAGTATGGAGAGCCTTCAGATCCTGTGCTTTTTGATATGGAGTCAATTGCTTTGAAGAGAGGATTTATTCAGCCTGGTAAGCGCATAGACTATGAGAGAACTGGTCGTACAATTTTAGATGAATTTAGAGCGGGAATAATAGGGAATATCACGCTAGAAAGACCCGTGCTCAAATAAATTGGCATATTGTTATGGTATAAACATATGAATGAGAAGAGTGTCTAATTATGACGAAGCAAGAACGTGAAGAAAAGAAGATGATGAGGATGCAGGAGCTGCTTCAGATTGAAGATGAGCTCCGCAAATCAGGCGTCAAGAATATAGCGGGCATAGATGAGGTTGGGCGAGGGCCGCTAGCAGGTCCGGTTTATGCAGCCTGCGTGGTGCTACCAGAGGATTTTAGAGTGCCTGGAGTTGATGATTCCAAGAAGGTGACCGAAAAGCAGAGAGAGATGCTTAGCCAGAAAATCTGTGAATGTGCTATAGCATATGGGATTGGTGTCGCAACCGCGAAGGAAATCGACGAAATTAATATACTTAATGCTACAAAACTTGCTATGCATAGAGCGATAAAGGAAGTTCAAAATAAACTTCCTGAGGGTGAGAAAATAGAGATGCTGTTAGTTGATGCGGTTGACCTTGAGGCTGAGGGAATACCACAAAAACCGATTATAAAGGGCGATGCTACATGCTACTCTATTGCAGCAGCATCTATAGTTGCAAAAGTTGCGAGAGATTCGTTTATGAAGGAGATTGAAGGTGAATACCCAGGATATGGGTTTGCCAGCAACAAAGGATACGGAACGGCTGCTCATTATGATGGCCTACGTGCTCTTGGAATCTCTCCGATTCATCGCAAATCATTTCTCAAAAAGTTCGAGGCAAGCGAGGATAGTAAGGTGGCAAAGAAAAAGTTTTATGCGGTAAAGGTAGGAAGGGTTCCGGGCATCTATGGTACTTGGGATGAGTGCAAGCTGCAGGTTGACGGATATCCAAATTCTGAGTATAAGGGATTTGCAAGACTTAGCGAAGCAGAGAGCTTTGTAGGCACAGAAGTGCTTGAAAGCATGAAACTAAACTCCGATGTCTATGCACATGAAAAAAACGCATACACACCACTAGAAGATGGTTATGCTGTAAAGGCGTATGTCGATGGCAGTTATGATGTAGCAACGGGTAACTA
>ERZ773063.773-NODE-773-length-20110-cov-5.020743_pt1 | contig 20110 bp, 19 predicted proteins | sample MGYA00580625_ERZ773063 | MGnify/ENA primary metagenome ERZ773063 (study PRJEB29015, sample SAMEA2738022) | human oral metagenome | biome: human oral; feature: human-associated habitat; material: dental | place: China | collected 2042 ... | reverse complement strand
GGGCGGGGGCGGGTCAAAAAAGTTTGGAGCAGGAAATATAAAACCGCGACGGGTCTTTTTTCTTGGAAAAATGCCAGAAATGAATTTTTTAAGGGCGACTGAAATAATACGGAACAATAGCAGTAAGGGAGGGGGCGACGATGGCAGGACGGCCGCGTAAGGCGGTAGGTGTTTCTACTGGGAAAATCGGAAAAGAAAAGCGACTAAACCGCAAGATACAGGAATCGAAGATCAGGGTTGACCGTCTCCAACTCGAGGAGGGCGCGCCGGATTGGCTATCGCCTGAGGCGGCAGAGGAATATATGCGTATTGTTCACGAGGCGGGAAAAATTGACCTATTGGATAACATCGACCGTGTGTTCCTTGCCATCTATGCGGATAACTATGATCGCTATACGAAAGCGAGTGCCGCATTGCAAAAAGAGGGCTTGACTGTGATGACGGAGAACGGGGAGTTTCCGTCTCCGTACATCAAAATTGCAAGCGATGCGGCGACGCAGATTCATCGTTGCTCCACGAAGCTGGGGCTTGCGGCGACTGACCGCTTGAAGCTCATTGTACCGACGGCGACGGATGACAAGCCGACGAATAAATTTTTGAAATATCTGTAGGAGGTGACTGCATGGAGAAGGAGCGCCGCCGCGCGCCGCCCGTGGAGGCAGGGAGCAGACGATGACCGACCGAACAACGGCATATGCCAGCATGGTTGTCGCGGGGCGGAAGATTTGCGGGCGGGCAGAGTATCAGGCGTGCAAACGTCACCTGGACGATATGGCGGATAAATCGTTTCCCTATATCTTTGATGTGCAGGAAGCGGAACATCATATCGAGCTTGCGAATCATCTTGTCATCGGCGAAGGGAAAGAGGCATCACGTCTTACAACGCGCGGCTTTCAAAATTTCATCATCGGAAGTCTGTTCGGATGGCGCAAGAAGCGTTCCCGCCTTCGTCGTTTCCGTGAGGGCTACATCCAGCTCGGGCGGCAGAATGGAAAATCGTTTCTCGCCGGGGAGATGTGCAACGATTACGCGACCTTCGCGGGCTATCAACATGGGCGCATCTATTGCACGGCGACGAAGCAGAAACAGGCAAATATCGTCTGGGAGGAGGTTGCCAAATTCATATCCTCCGACGCCGATCTTGCCGAGCTCTACAAGGTACGCGAGTATGACCACACCATCCGCTCCCTTGTTACGAATACGACCATAGAAGCCATTGGCAGAGACACGAAGTCCGCCGATGGCTTTCGCTCTATCCTCGCGATTGTGGACGAATACCACGCGCATCCGACCGATCAGATGTATAAGCTCATGCTGGACGGTCAGATCACCGTGGACAATGCGCTCACGCTTGCAATCACAACGGCGGGCTTCAATCTGAACGCGCCATGCTTCGAACAATACCAGTTCTGCAAAAAGGTGCTTTCGGGCAATATCCGCAAGGATTCGCTCTTCATCTTCATCACAGAGATGGATGAGGATGATGATATGTGGGAGCCCGTGAACTGGGCAAAGGCAAATCCGCTCAATCTGTGGAATGCGGATGAGACGCTCAACGATGAGATGATTGCACGCATGGCGGAAAAGGCAATCGACGCCCGTGAAAAACAGGGGCGCGATCTCGTAAACTTTCAAACAAAGACCTTGAACCGTTGGGTTGAGTATACGGGCGGAGGTCTGCTCGACCTTGCGGCATGGCGGGCGTGTGCGTCGGATGCCACACTTGAGGATATGCGCGGGCGGCAGTGCTATCTGGGGATTGACCTATCGAGCGGCGGAGACCTCACGAGCATTGCGCTGATTTTCCCGTGTGAGGACGATGAGATGTATCTATGGTCGCACAGCTATATGCCGGAGCTGCGGCTTGCCGAACATATCCGTACGGATGACGCGCCCTATGGCGTCTGGAAAGAGGCGGGGTTGCTCACGCTCACAAGCGGTATCTATGGCGTTAAGACCGACTACAAATACATCATCGCCGACCTCGTACGCATCATGGAGGAATATGAGATTGAGATCATCGGCTGCGGCTATGACAATCACAACGCGGGCGCATTCATGTCCGACCTCGAGGCGGCGCTGCCCTGTGACCTCATAGAGGTCAAGCAGTCGGCGCGGACACTCAACGATGCAACGCGGGATTTTCAACTGTCGGTCAAGGCGGGCAAGGTGCACTATGACCGACAAAACGCCCTGCTCACATGGAGCATGGTCAATGCCGTCATATCTGCTCCGAATTCGTTCGGAGAAATCAAAATCGACAAGATGACGCAGACGAACCGCATTGACCCATGTGACGCAGTGATAGACGCGTGGACGGTGTATTTCAATCAACACAATAATGCGGCGGTGGACGCAGAAGAAGCACTGTCCATGTGGCTGGAAGTGACAGCGGGAGGAGGTGACGAAGAAGATTGAAACTCGTGGATAATATCAAAAGGCTCTTTCGCAATTCGGGTGAGGGCGGTATTTCTCTTTCGGATGTGCATGACTTTTTCTTTCGGGGCGGCACAGGTGCGGCGGATGGTCCCGATCTCTCTGAGATCACCTATTTCACCTGCCTCAAGACCCTTGGCGAATCCATCGGCAAAATGCCTGTCTATCTGATGGACGCCAACAAAGAGCGCGTCGTAGGGCATGAGACAGGACGGTTTCTCAATGTGCAGCCGAACAGCATCATGACGCCGCTGCAATTCTTCACGACGCTGGAATATCACCGCAACCATTACGGGAACGCCTATGTACTGATTGAGCGTGACCGCGCCGCCCGCCTGACGGGGCTTCACATCCTGCATCCGCAGCTGGTGCAGGTGTGGGTGAACAATACGGACAGCTATACGGAGCGCCGCTATTTCTACCGCTATACGGATAACAAGACGGGCAAGGAGTATTGGATTGCGCCCGACGATATGCTTCATCTGCGCGCGTGGGTTACGGATGATACGGGGCTGGTCGGAAAATCGGTGCGCCAAATACTCGCCGAGAATATGGCGGGTAACAAGGCGACACAGCGGTTTCTCAACGACCTCTATCGCAAGGGACTCACGGCGAATGCGGTCATAAAGTACGTCGGCGAGCTCAAGAAGGACGCACAGGACAAGATGCTCAGGCAGCTGGATGCGCAGGCACGGGACGATTCGCGCCGTCTCATCACGCTGCCGATCGGGGCGGATATACAGACGCTTGACCTCAAACTCACGGATTCGCAGTTTTACGAGCTCAAGCGATACTCCGCGCTGCAAGTTGCCGCCGCATTCGGTGTCAACCCCGACCATCTGAACGACTATACGAAGTCCAGCTATAACAACAGCGCCATGCAGAACCTGCAATTTTACGTCAACACGCTGCTTTATAACGTCTCGCTCTACGAGCAGGAGATGAACCGCAAGCTTTTGACGGAGCAGGAGCAGACGGCGGGCAAGGGCTTCAAGTTCAATGTCTGGGTCATCCTGCGCGGCGACCCGTCGCAGCAGGCGGACATTCTGCAAAAGATGGTGCAGTCGGCAATCTACAGTCCGAACGAGGCACGCGCCAAGCTCGACAGTCCGCCGTGCGCAGGCGGGGATGTGCATATGGTGAACGGCTCGTATGTGAAGCTGGAGGATATCGGAAAGGCGTACGCTGGGAGAGGAGGTGATACACATGATTGAGATACGAAACGAGACGGCGGAGAGTGCAGAACTCTACATTTCCGGCAATATCATCGACGATGACACAGGTGGGCTGATTGATGAGTGGTATGAGAATAGCACGGGCTATCAATGGCCGGATAAAATCCGGCAGCAGCTTGACAGCCTGCGTGGGAAAGACCTCACGATCTATATCAATTCGGATGGCGGGAGCGTTCCCGCAGGTGTCGCGATGGCGAATATGATTGCGCGTCATGACGGCCGTACAACGGCAATCGTAGACGGATGGTGCTGCTCAATTGCAACGCAGATATTCTTTGCGGCGGATGTGCGCAGGATACCGGCAAACGCCTATTTGATGATTCATAAACCCGCCGTCTATGGCGCGGCCGGCAATGCGGATGATCTGCGCCGCGAAGCCGATGTTCTGGATACGATTCAGCAGGGACTTGAAGCGACCTATCGGAAGGCTGCGCATGAGGATGTGACCGATGCGGACATTCACGCGATGGTCAATGAGGAGACGTGGCTGACAGGGGAACAGGCGGCCGCGTTCTTTCATGTCGAGGTACTGGAATCCGAACGGATGGCGGCGTGTGTCGGAAGCACAAAACTCATGCGGGACGTTCCCGCCGATCTGCGATTTGCCGTAAAGGCGGGCGATTTCAAGCCGTCCGCCGCTGCGCCAATGCAGCAGGATGAGGAAGCGCGCTGCGCAAATGCAGCGCAGGAGGACAAAGCGCGGGCAGCGATTGCCCTTGCACTCGCGAAAGGATCGATGATTTAACATGAAGAAGTCGGACGAACTCAAGAAGATGGTGGACGAGCTGCGCCGTGAGGTCGAGAACCTGCAGCAGGAGGAACGCTATGAGGATGCGGCAAAGCGCGCCAAGGAGCTGACGAATGCCGTGCATCAGTACGAGGCGGCAGTTTCCATGGAGACAGCGCAGCGCACGGATTTTGCGGGCGGCGCGACACCGATTCAGACGGCATCTGTGAGTGATGCGGTCATGCGCAACCGCGTCTTTAATAAGCTCGTTCTGGGACGCACACTTGACGCGCAGGAACGCGAGTTTGCGAATCAGATCGGCTCGCCCGGTATGGTTGAGGGGACACCGGGCAAGGGCGGTTATCTCGTACCCGAGGAGCAGATGACACAGATTCGCGAATATCGCAAGGCGTACACCGCACTGAAGGATTTCGCGCATGTCCAGCATGCAAACAGCACGGCGGGCAAGATGCCGACGCTCGGCGATGAGACAGGTAAACTCGTCGCGTTTGAGGAGTTGAACAGCATCCAGCAGTCGGATTTCGACTTTGGTCAGCTCAAGTACGAGGTCAAGGACTATGGCGACATTATCCCTGTATCGAACCAGCTCCTGGACGACGCCGATGTGAATATCACGGCGATCATCGGGCAGCGCTTTGCACGCAAGGCGGTCAATACGGAGAACGATGAAATCTTGAAGCTCCTCAAGAAGCTCACGGCGGAGGCAGTGACGGATGCAAAGGACTTCATGAAGATTCTCAACGTGAGCCTCGATCCTGCCTACTATGCGAATGCGCGCATTCTCACGAATCAGGACGGCTTTCAGTGGCTCTCCGAACTCGAGGATGCGCAGAAGCGTCCCCTGCTCGTGCCGGATGTTGCCGCGCCGGACACCTACCGTTTCCGTGGCAAGGAGATCATCGTCGTGTCGAACGGGACGCTTGCGACAACGGCAAATAAGATTCCGTTCTACATTGGCAGCTTTGCGGACTATGTGGCATTCTTCGAGCGCAAGGGCGTTGAGATTGCCGTCTCGCAGGACTTCCTTTTCGACAAGTACGCAACCGCCCTGCGCTGCGTGGAGCGGTTCGGCGTCGTGGCGGATGACAAGGACGCCGTGAAGCTGGCGCAGGTGACAACAAGCTGATGAAGGAGGTGCGTCATGGCGGTGACGCTCGAGCAGGTTAAGACATACCTGCGCGTTGACCTTGACGTTGAAGATGACCTCATCAAGCAGTGCATGAGAGGTGCGGAATCGTATCTCACGAATGCGATTGACAATTTCGCTGCGTACTGCAAATACGGGGACTTCGACGAATCGGCGGACATCCTGCGCCTTGCGGTCATCGCCGAGATGTATGCTCATCGGGACGGTCTGGACGAAAAGGCGCAGACGTTCCCGTATTTCATTCGCTCGATGATCGCGCAGCTCCAACACTATGTTCCCGCAGGAGGCGCGCCGTGATTCGCGTGGCGCGTCTGCGTCATCGTGTGACGCTCCTGCGCCCGGAAAGTCCTCTCGATGAGATCAACGGATGTGATACGCGCTACATCCCTGTGCGCGAGGTCTGGGCGGAGTTCCTAAAGCCCGGCTTCGTGAGCCGCGCCGTCTTCGGCGACGCGGCGGCGGTGGAGGTAACGCAGGGAATGAGGCTGCGCCCTGTGGATGTCGCAAAAGGATGGCGGATAAGGGAAGGTACGCGAGAGTTCACGGTGGAGCACGTCGACGACACGCGGCCGGGTGAAATTATCCTGACAACAAGTGAGGTGCAGATGTAATGGCGCGGGGAAAGGGATTCTACATCAAGAGTGACCTGACGGACGCCATTAAAAAGGCGGTGGGCGATGTCGGCAAGTACGGCGACAGGGCGCAGACACGAATGAAGGCGGCAATTCGCACGGGGACACAAGACGCGCTGCGCGCAGCGAAGAGCAAGGCGCCGATTGCGACGGGCGGTATTGTAAGGCGTCTTGTCATGGAATACGACGAAAAGAACAATCGCGGTTTTGTTAAATCGAAAGCGCCGCATTCCATTCTCCTTGAAAAGGGCGTTAAGGCGTCCTTCGCCGTTCCCCAAAAGAAGAAGGTGCTGAAGTTCGGGGGCGTGTTCACGCGGCATGCTTTCATCCCGACGCGCAAGGCGAGGGCGTACATGAAGCCCGCCCTCGATGAAACGGAGCCGAAAATCATCAAGGCACTCAAGGAGGCGATTGACCCGTGATGAAAAAACGTCTGCCCTTACAGACGCTGCAGAAGGCTGTCCGTGACCTTCTTGCGGACTGTCAGACGACGCCGATTTATGAGCATGTCAAAGACACGGCAAAGCTGCCGTTCATCGTGTTCGGTGAAATCAGCCTGTCGTGCGACGATGCAAAAGACACATCGCTCTACACGGCGGAGATGGAGCTGGAAATTTACAGTGGTGCGAACAGTCGCAGTGAGGTCAACAGCATTCTTGACGATGTGGCAACGGTACTTACAGTTGCGCGTCTCAACATGCAGACGGCGGGATTCGCCGTCGTCGATCAGGAAATAACGGAGGTTCGCACGAACCCTAGGGAAAGCAAAGGCTATGGCGCAACGCTGCGCCTCGAAGTAATCATACAAGACATGGAGGGATAAAAAATGCCAATCAAAGCCGAGAATCTGCCCGTCAACCCGAACATCTCGACGGCGACCGTGGGTAAGGACTACCTGCTCATGATCAACACGGGAACCTTCGCCGCGCCCACATGGACGGTCGTCGGCGGGCAGCGCAACAGCAAGCTGACGGAGAAGGCGGATTCCATCGACGTATCGGACAAGGCGACGGACGGATGGAGCTCAAAGCTCGCGGGAATGAAGTCGTGGAGCATTGACCTCTCAGGGCTTGTCATGCTCAACGATGCGGGCGTGGATGCGCTCGAAGTCGCCTTCCGCGCAGGTATGACAGTTGACATCAAGCTGCAGTACCCGGACAAGACCTATCAGCGCGGATGGGCGGCTGTCACGGAGTTTAGCAAGGACGTGCCGCATGACGGCGCTGCGACGCTCTCCGGCACGCTTGACGGCAACGGCCCGATTAGCGAGGTCACGAAAGCCACAGTCACGCCGCCGGGCGGCTCGCCCTGAGCAAAAAGGATAAGAAGGAAAAAGCTATATGCGCAGGCGCTTGCGCATATGGCTTTTGTTTTCGATGAAGGGAGATTTACCGAATGAAGAAGCAGACCATATTCAAGACCGCGGATGGAAAGCAGCTCGCGCTTTGTCTGACCATCCGCGACATGATGGCGTTGGAACAGGAAATCGGCAAGTCCCTGTTTTCTGTGATTGCGGAAACAGGACACGGAAGTCTGCGCCCGATGGACTTGCGGTATACCGTTGCCGCCCTGCGTTGGGCATTGCCCTCGCCCGAAGAGGACGCGGCAATCATTCAGCTCGTTGAAAATCATTGTGCGGCGGGCGGCACGCTCGACGACATCAATCAGGCGCTCTTGCAGACGATCTTTGCGACGGGACTCTTCACGCGCGGAAAAAACGACGAAGCGGCAGCGGAGGAAGTGCCGCCGAAAGAGAAGTAGAAGTTTCCTCCATGGCGGCGTGGGTGGAAGCAACGGAGCCTGTTGCCTACGGCATCCTCGGCATGATGCCCGAAACCTACGAAGCCCTGCAGGTGCGGGAATTTTACTGTATGTTGGAAAGCCGCGAAGCGGAGGAGAAGCGCCAAGACCAAAAGCGCGCCTATTTCCTCTCATGCCTTATGAGCGTGCAGTGCACGAAGGCGGTATCCACCATCGACATCCTTGCGCCGCTCTATCCCGAAGAGCGCGAGAAGGAAGCCATGCGGCAGGCACAGCGCCGCAAAGAGGACGAAGAATACCTGCGAAAAGAATTTGAACTGGATGAGGCGGTGGAATGATGGCAAACATCAGCGAGCTGAAAATCAAGATTGGCGCGGATTCGTCCGAACTGAAAAAGGAACTGAACGAAACGCAGCGCGCCATGCAGACGGCGCTCAGCACGAAGCCAATGGAATCTGCCACTGCCGCTTTGGCAGGCATATCGAAGGAAACGGGCAATCTGATCGGCAAGTTTCAGAGCATGGCGACTGCCGCCGCCGGAGCTTTCGGGCTGGCGAGCATAATAGACGGAGCCGTGCAGGCGGGAGACGCCGTATATAAGCTGTCCAACCGTCTGAACGTGACGACGGCGGAAGCAGGGCAGCTCTCCCGCGTATTGAAGCTCACGGGCGGCGACGTGGACTCCTTCAGCACGGCGATCATGCGCCTTGACAAGACCCTTTTCTCTGACAGTGAGGCGGGCGAGAAGGCGCGTAGTACGCTCAACCTGTTCGGCGTGAGCCTGACGGATGCGAGCGGGAAAATCCTGCCGCTCAACGAGCAGCTGGAAAACCTTGCCAAAGGCTACAAGCTGGCGAAAGATGCGGGCGTGCAGCAAGAATTTCTCATGACGACGCTTGGAACGAGGGGGCTTGCCCTCGCGCAGACGTTGGAGCAGTACACGGAAGCCGCCGAGACGGCGGCGCGCGTCAAGAGCATCGGGCTTGATGCGAAAGAAATGCACGAACTCGCGTTGAACATGAAGGTCATGCAGATGGAGGCGACGCAGGTACAGCTTGCCTTCACGTCGGCACTCGCTCCCATAGCGGAGAGCGTCTTTCCTGTTATCATCGAGGGCTTGACAGAATCGGCGACATATCTCGCGCAGAACAAGACGGAAATCCGTGAAGTGACGGCAGCTGTCGTCAAGTTCGTCGCTGCCTACAAGGGAATCAAGTTGGCGAGCGGCGCAATCAGCACAGTCCAAGCATTTTGGCTTAGATCGCGGCAAGCGGCGATGACGAGCGCGGCGGCGCAGACGGCAGCACAGACGGAAGTCACCGCCGCGCATGAGCGCGAGATCGCCAAACGAATTGCCGCCGTAGAGCGCGAATCGCAGCGACAGCAGAGCGCTGCCGTAAGAGCGGCGATGAAGGCAAATCTGTCGGCGGAAGAAACGACGGCGCGCATTATTGCAGAATGTACGAAAATCGAGCTCAAGAGCGCCGAAACCGCTGAGCGCATTGCCGCAGGGATGCGGGCATCGTTCGCTGCGCAGTCACAGGCGGCGGCCGTAGCGGCGACAGAAACGACAGCCGCTTTGCACGGCACATCTGTCGCGGCAGCAGAAGCGGGCGCACGCATGACAGGCGCGCATATCAGTGCGGCAGAGAGCGGGCAGATTGCGGCAGGCGTGGAGCGTGAGCTTGCTTTAGCCACGACCGCCACAGGCAATGCCGCCGTCGTCGCGGGGCAGAAGAATGTCGCGGCAAAGACGGAGACAACCGTTGCTACGGTAGGCGCTACAACGGCGACGAATACATTGACAGCTGCCACAGTAGCTACGGGAAATGCTGCCGTCGCGACAGGGGCGAAGACCGTCGGCGCAATGGCAACGGCAACGACTGCCGTCGGCAGCCTGACGCGCGCCGTATGGGCGCTTGCAGCGGGGTGGTATGGCGTTGCTGCCGCCGTCGCCTATGTTCTATATGTTTCTGCGCAACGCAGTACAGCGACTGCAAAGAAGGTAACGTCGGAACAAATTACACTGGAAGATGGAACGGTTGTTGAAAATGTAAATGGGGAATACGTCGGGGTAAATCCAAAGGATGTTAATCCGGAGATTTATTCTAACGTGACGGCGGCAACCCATACAGGGGATGATTATGATTTAGCCGGCACGGGAAATGAAATTGATTATGCGGCGGAAAGTGTGTCTGCCCCTACCGATAGAGGCAGTCGCTATTATACGCTTTCGGCAGAACAGCAAAGTGAAGCTTGGGGGAAAGATGCAAACCGCCCAAAGACGTATGATGAATGGCTGCATAGCGATGACCCTGAGGCGCAAGCGGAATTGCAGCGCCAAACCCAAAACAAAATCAATGAAGAGATAGAAGAAAAGCAAAAAGAAATGCTGGCGCTTTTGAACGATGGCGGAGGAGGCGGCGGAACCGGTCGTGCGGCAAAAGAAGGCACCGCCCCTACTCCAACGAACTACGACGTAGAATATCCCATCGGCGCACTTGTTGCGGACATTGCCGCAGGTCATCCGCAAGGCGAACAGTGGATGGGCAATATCACAAACAATCCCGCTATCCAGTGCGACAGCTACACGGCGAACGTCTACGCCGATGCAGGCATAGACAGCATTGGCGGGCAAGATACAGAGGGTATCATCAACGACGCCGCCTTCCGCGCGGCGGGAGCATATCACAGCGCGGGCGGCGGCTACGAGCCGGAGGCGGGCGACCTCGTGGATTTTGCCGGGCACGTCGGCATCTATATGGGCGATGGCATGGTCAACAGCCGTCAATCTTCGGGCGGCGTGCAGACCATCTCCATGGCGGAAGCAGAGAGCTACTTCGGCGCTGTCCAAGGCTACGGCTCCATCCGCGAAGCGACGGGCGGGCGCACGGTATCGGAAAGGCACAGCGGCACGCGCGAAGAAGCCGAATCCGCAAGAAGGACGCAGGATGCCGCAAGAAAGCTCGAACAGGGCAGACAGGACGCGATGCACCTCTATCAGACCATGGCGGACGGCATCAGCGGCTTTGAAGATACGGCGTACATGCAGAACGTCGAGAAGATCAAGCAGGATGTAGCGCAGAAGCGCCAACAGATCAGCAAGATCAAAGAGTCCGGCGTATCGAAAGAGACTGTTGACAATCTGAACAAGCAGCTCAATGCGTACACCGCCGCGATGATGGAGCAGGCGGTGGAGAAACAGCGGACAGCCTTCGCACAGGTGGCGGACGACGCGAAGAGCGCCAACGCCGAGGTGCTGCACGACTATGAATCCATGGCGCAAGCGGAATATGCGACCACCGTGCGAAGGCTCGCAGAAGAGCGCAAGGAAAAAGAAAAGGAAGTCATGCGCGACAAGGATGACTGGGAATCCAAGGCGGCGGTATCGGAATGGTACTACGCTAGGCTCGCCAAAGCCGAAGAAAAGCGGCGACAGGACTTGAAGAAAGCGCATGAGCAATATATCGAATACCTGCAAAGTGAAGGAAAAGTCGCCGAACTCGTTGCCCATCTCGGCAGCGTTGAGGGCAAGACGGCGGCAGAAGGCACGCTCAACATGGAAGGGCAGGAAAAGCTCGCGCGCGCCTATGTGAAGATATGGAAGGAGGCGCACGGTAGTATGTCCGGCTACATTGCCGATACGGCGGAAAGCGTCTACGGCACATTGTCGGACTCTATGGCAGAGTTCATTCGTGGCGCGAAATCGGCACAGAACGTCCTCAGGGACTTCGGCAACAGCATCCTGTCCATGATGGCGAAAATCGCCGCACAGCGCTTGGCGGCAAGATGGGTGGACGGCATCCTCGGCGCGTTCGGCGGCGCCTTCGGTGGCGGGAAGGTTGCTGCGGCGACGGGAGCGGCGGGGAAATCCTCATTTCCAACGGGGGCGTCGTTCTCGAAAGGGTATGCGCGGCCGTCCCTGCTCTCCGTCCCTGCGTTCGCAAAGGGTGGTATCGTGACTGCGCCGACGCTCGCCATGATCGGTGAGGCAGGAGAAAATGAGGCTGTCATACCGCTCAACGAGCGCAACCTGAGTGCTCTCAGCGGCGGGGGGCAGGGAAAAGCGCCGACCGTTGTCGTCAACATTACGAACAGGACGGACAGCAGGATAAGTGTTGCGGACAAACGTTTTGACGCGTCGCTGAAGAAAATGGTGCTGGATATCGTCGTTGATGGGGCGAGCCGTGATGTAGGCGGCTTCAAGTCGAACCTAAAAACGGCACTTGGTAAATAATGAGGAGGCAGAGCTTGTGCTGACATTTCCGGAAACATTCCCGCAGCCGAAAATCCCGATAACGAGCGGCTGCGGGAATTCGTATAAACTGAGCATAAAAGATTCTACAATCACAACGGAAACCGATGCCAACTACAAGCTGACGCGCCCGCGTACGACGAGGATGCTGCGTACATGGTCGTTTTCTTGGAAAGCTGTACCCGCCGAGGATATGCAGCGGCTTATGGACTTTTTTGCAAAGGTCGGGACATTCGCTTCTTTCCACCTGCACAACTGGCTCGACGGCAAAATGTATGAGGTGCGGTTCGCGGAGCCGCTGCAAGATTGGCAGGAGAACTATCCTATCGGATGGCAGGGCAGCTTGAAGTTCGAGGAGGTGTAACGATGCGCGTATTCAGCGAAGCGGCGGTGCTTGAGAAAAACCGCCTCGCCTCGGATTCCCCGTTTTTGATCTTCCTGGAAATCGAAAACAAAGAAATTGGTGTGATCCGACTTGTGCGGAACACAGAAAATATCATGTGGCAGGGAAACGAATGGCAGGCATTCCCGCTGGATATAGAAACTTCAAGTGAGGACGGCAAGACGATTCCAGCACTCAACGTCAAGGTCAGCAACTGCGGCGGCATCATACAAACCTACTTGCAGCAATACAATGGGCTTGTCGATTCGATGGTGCGCCTTATGGTGGCATTGGCAAGCAATCTGGAGAATCCGAACCCGGAATTCGAGCTGGACTTCCTCATCAAGTCGGCAAGCTATGATGAATCGTGGGTGACCTTCTGCCTCTCTGCGTCTGCTGAACTGATGAACCGCTTTCCCACCCATCGCTACATCAACAACTTCTGCCCGTTCCGATGCGGAGACCTGCGGTGCGGCTATATCGGTGCGGGGGTATGCGTCAACACGCTGGAAACTTGCCTCATTCCGTCGCGCTTCGGCGGCGAGCCGGGCATACAGAGAGGACGATAAACGATGTTTGCATACAATGACCTGATCGGCATACCGTTTGTTGACGGCGGGCGGGATATGAATGGATTGGACTGCTGGGGGCTCGTGCGGCTCTGTTTCCTGCGGCAGGGCATAGCGCTCAAGGACTACGCCATATCGGCGTGGGATCTCTGTGCCATCAGTCGCAAGATGGAAGAGGAAAGCCATGCGTGGCAGAAAATCGATACGCCTGAGCCGGGGTGTCTTGTCGCTATACGTACTTCAAGCAAGACGTGGGTGAATCATGCGGGCGTATGCATCAATGCGGAGGAGTTCATACACGCCTACGCACTTACGGGCGTTTCTCTCGCACGCATACGCCGCTGGAAAGCGCATATCGTCGGGTTCTATCGCTACATGGGAGGAGGGCAGGCATGATTCAGATTGTCACGGTTGAAAACCCGTTTGAACCGTTCATTCACGACGTGGAAGAAGCTGTCTGCCTTGGCGTGACGTTGGATCGGTATGTTGCGAATCTGGAAGGTCGGGACGTATTCCTCAACGGCAAATATGTCGAGGTGCCTGCCTCTGTCACGCCCGTGGACGGGGATCAGATCATCATTGCCCCGCATGTCGGGGGCGGAGCGATCAAAAGGGTGCTGGGCCTCGTTGCCATGATCGCTCTTTCCGCCCTTACGGGCGGCATCATTGCGGGCGGCGCATCTCTTTTCGGCATGAGCATCGCGGGGGCGGGCACGTTCGGCGCTTATCTCTATGCGGGCGCTGTCATGTACCTCGGCGGGCGCCTCATCAACTCCCTCTTCCCTCAGCAGATCAACAACCGTGTCAACTTCGACTACGAACAAAGCCGCACCTACGGCTGGGACTTGCCGACGATTGCCACGACGGAGGGCGGCATCATCGGCGAGACTTACGGCGCATGTATTCCGCAGGCGCAGCTCCTCACAGAACATGTGGAGACAACGGGCGACGGCAAGCAATATCTCAACTTGCTTTTTTGCGGCGGATATGGCCCCGTCGACAAAATTGAAAATATACGCATAGACAACACGCCCATAGACAACTACAGCAATGTGCAGATAGAGACGCGTCTTGGAACGAATGACCAAACGCCCATCTCGTTTTTTTTGAATACACCCGTAGATCAATCCGTGAATCTCATGCTGGATGTGAGTATGCCGATCGTCCGTACGACGGATTCCGTCAAAGCCTCGGCGCTCGAAGTGACGTTAGAATGGAACAACGGCTTATACTATCTGCATGACGATGGCAGCTATGGCAGTACGTCGGTGGAAATTCAGATCGATTATCGGCGCACGGGAAAGCCGAACTGGCTTGACGGCGGGAAATATACGGTCGAAAGCGCTTCCCCGGAAGGCATACGCAAGTCGATCCGTTTTGCAGAGGATTTGGAACCAGGGCAATACGACGTCAAGGTTTCCATGGTGAAGAAGCCCTCCGGCTCGCGCTATATGACCGTCACGAACTGGGCAATCCTGACGAGCTACAACGACGGCACATACTGCCGCCCGAACAAGGTGCTTGTCGCTATGCGCATACTGGCAACAAATCAGCTGTCGGGCGGCATACCGAATGTCAACTGGCGGCAGACGCGCAGCATTGTTTATGTGCATAATCCGCATACCAAAGCATATGAAGCAAAGGCGGCGGCAAATCCCATCTGGGCGGCCTATGATATCCTGCACGGCTGCCGCAAACTGCGCAATGTGGTGACGGGGACGGAGGAATACACCGTGCTCGGCTGCAATCATGAATCGTTGGATGCGTACTACGAGCAATGGAAAAGTGCGGCGGACTATGCGGATGAGAAGATATTGAACAATGAAGGCGAAATGGAAAGCCGCTTTCAGTTCGATGCTTTTTTTGATACGGTACAGAAGCGCTTTGACGCGGCGGCGAAAGCGGCAGCGGTCGGACACGCGAACATCATCGTGCATGGCAGGAACTATGGCATTGTCGTCGATCGGCCGCAGGGAATGACGCAGATATTCGCCGAAGGGCGGACGACGCTCTCAAGCATCCAAGGCTCCTTTATGAGCAGGGAAGAGCGTGCGCATTCGGTAGAAATCACATACAACGACAGGAATAATGACTTCAAGAACACACAATTCACCCTGCGTTCGCCCGAATGGGCGAAGGATGATGCACAGGAAAACACAGCGCAGCTCACGCTTTTCGGCGTATCACGGCGCACGCAGGCCTATCGGGAGGGTATATATTCGCTCGCCACTTCAGAGCGGCAACTGCAATTCGTGGAGCTTGGCACGGATATCAACGGGCTTGTGTGCGAATATGGCGATGTTGTCGGCTACGCGCATACGGTATCGCGCATCGGTATCACTTCGGGGCGCATTGTTGCGGCGACGGCAACGACGCTCACACTCGACCGGAATGTCACGATGAAGCCGGAAGCGCATTATGAAATCTATGTCACGTTGCAGGATGATACGCTCATCCGCAAAGAAATCGTACCACATGTGGGAGAGACCACCGTCGTGACCGTCACAGAGCCGTTCGACCGCGTGCCGGCGAAATATGACTGCTTCGCGTTCGGACGACAGCATAAAGCCGTCAAACCCTTCCGCGTGGTCGGCGCGGAGCGCGACGGCGACCTACTGGTGAAACTGAAACTGGCGGAATACGATGAAGCCATCTACGCAACGGAACTTGACTATGACAAATACCCGGACATTGATTACACCAATATAGAAGACTTCACGCCGCAAAAGTGGGACGCTCAGGTTCAAAACGCCGTCAGAAATAATCACATCAACATCACGCAGAATATCTATCATGGCTACGATATGTCATGGCGGCATGGGATTCAGAATGGACAGGTCACATTCGATACGGTGTCCGATCTGCGGAAAAACGGCGCGTATGGATTGTGTTTTGGCATGGAAGTCCGCGTGCTTGGTTATTACAAGCGCCATGACGGAGGCGGTGCAAGATACCTCTGCAAATATCTGTATGACCCTGAGCGCTATCCCTGGGCAATCCGTCTCGGTGAAACGAATGACTATGAGTACAAGATTGTTTTGCGGGAGGACGGATCGCCGAAGCTCGACGAAAACGGGGAATATGAGCTGGAAAAAGACACCGAAGGGAAGTTTATACCGCTGCGCACGGAGACAGGTGAGCCGAAGCATAAGATCATGTATGCGGTCATCTGTGAAACAACGGTGAACTACGCCATGTTTGGTGCAAAGCTCGACGGCGAAACGGACGATTACGACGCCATATATATGGCGCACCGCTATCAGCACGACACCTATACCATAGAGCCGCTGAGCAAGCGCCGCCGCTACCTCATCAAGGTGGCGAACCACATGGGAATCATCCGCAAGGACAACGACAAGCCGATCGTATGCGCGGGCGATGTCGATCTCTCGGGCTCCGAACTGCTCATACAGGACTGCAATGCGACATGGTACGGCTTCTATTTGTGGGGGGACAACGAAGAAGATTATTACATCTATGAGCCGACGGAGGAGGCTCTGGCAACGTACAAGAAGGACAACTTTGTGATCAATCCGCAAGGATATAACAGCACCCTCGAGCCGAATGCTGTTCTCGTTTTGCGAGAAAATCCCTACGCGGTGCGCGACGATGCGGGATATATGTACTCAGAACCCCGCTATGAGCTCCTGTTGCACACGACGGACGGCATTTTGACAAGCCCCTTCATGCAGGACTGGGACAAGGCGGGCGGCCTGGAAATCCATACCCCCGTATCGGACTATGTGACGCATGAAATAAGCACGCGTACCATCATGAGCCATCTGACCATATCCTACAATATGCTGCCGGCAGCGCATTATACGTTCAAGGGCTGCGACGTGAGGCTTGAGACGACGGCGAATAAATACTGCTCGGTGCTCTGGTGCAAATGCCACAATGCGCATATTTCGGGCTTCAACTTTCAGCCGAACGCGAAGGAACTGCATAATACGCGGTTTAAGAACACGATGATCTATCTATGGGGCTGCTACAACGTGGAGGTCAGCGACATCACGGGCTTTAATGCTGCGGGGAAACAGGAGGACGGAAAGCCGGGCACGTCGGGCTATGTGCTGCGCGCGACGAACTGTCTGCAAGTCCGCCTGCACGATATAAGCGTGCAGGGATATTGGGGCGCTACGGCGATGAACTGTGTCAAGGACGTGCATATCACGCGCGTGAACATCAACCGCCTGGACATTCACAACTATTTCTATAACCTGTGGATTGATGAATGCAATCTCTTTAACCATGCGATACAGATCGGTGAAGGACGCGGCATATGCTCCATCACGAACAGCAATTTCTACATCAATCATCTGGAAGGCGACTCATACCCGAACGCACACATATTGGAGTTCAACCTGACCTATGGGCGCATTTTCGAGGGGCGTGTGCTCATTCAAAACTGCAATGCCTTTTTGAAAGCACCCGCAGGCAATGAGTTCGACGTATGCAGGATCGGATTTTCGCCGGAAGCGATCTCTCTTTTTGACAGCTACAAACTGCCCGAAGTCACAATACGGGATTGCACGTTCCATTCCTACAACGAAGGCACATATCTGTGCTATTTCAACGTCGCGGGGACGCGGCGCGGCAGGACATCCACGACGCCGCCCTCCAATATCGCGGGGTACTGCCGCGACACGGGAAACGACGACACGGGGCGGCTCATGTGGAAATACATCGGTAGGGGCGTCGATTGGGTTGACGACGGGAACAATGAAAAGCTGCAAGTGAAAAAGGGGCAGATCGTAAGAAGCTGCGAGCGCTTTGTCAACGGCGACGGCAAGACCTCCTTTTATGATGTGCGGCATTTCATTGTGGAGCAGGATGGTGTATTGCCCACCGCAACAAAAGACAACAGACCGACGGACTACTCCGGCAGTGCCTTTTCTTGCGGTACGGCAAAAATTCGGTATGTTGCAGACGCGAAATGGACGGCAAACAGGATGTACGCCGTCGGCGACTACTGCTTTACGGGCACATCGAACTGGCTGCCCGTATTCTGCTGGCAGTGTACGACGGCGGGCAGGAGCAACGGCTACCGTCCCGCACATTTGCAGGGCGAGGAAATCGACGGCGTGAACGTGTACCCGAAAGAGCAGGACAGCTGCTGGTGGCAGCACGTCGCCGCGCGGTCGGCGTTCATTCAAAAAGATTTTGCTCCAAACATGGAAGTCACGGAGGGGGAGTTCATCTATTCAGACCATAAGATTTATCAGGTCGTCCAGTCGGGGTGGCTCACGCAGAGACCGCCGCAAAATACCGCATGGAGCGGGTCTTTCGAGCATGGCAGCGCCCGCCTCGCCTTCCGTGGTAAGGACTGGCAGCCTCAGACTTGGTTTGCCAAGGGCTCGTACTGCATTTCGACCGGGGCGGATGGCGAAAAGCATGTGTATCAGCTGACGCGCCATGACGGGGTAACATCCGGCTCTGTTCCTGTCGCAGGAAATGCCCGCTGCGTGGATGGCGACATCATATGGGAGTATGTGGGAGAAGCCGAGGGCGGTTCAATGGTGATTTCAACGGACGACCCATCGCTTAGAACAGGCGGTAATCCTCCGGCACCCGTCGCTGTAGGTGCAAGAACCGTTGACGGAACGCTCCCCGTACGCTACATCGGCGCAGTGTCCCCGGGGTGGCGCAAGGCGGGCGAGAGCTATGAGGAGGGGTCATTTATCAGCGACAACACGTTTATTGTCCAGTGCATAAAATCCGGCAAAACGGACGCGAAGAACAAGTGGGGTCCGCTTGCATCGGCTTCCGGCTGGCGCTCGGATGGTACATATGTGGACAATGAATGTATCTGGAAGAAAGTGACCCCGTCGAAATCCAATGGTCATTGGAGAGCTTCCCATACGCATTACAAAGTGGGCGACGTCTACTATGCCGACAAAACAGAGGACGGGAAATACCGCCTTTATCAAGTCGTCTCCTTACATGAAAATCCGAGCGGCAACGGATTCTGGCAGGCGTCGACGGCGTACAATGTCGGGGATATCGTCAAGGCGAACGGACACAAATATCGGTGCGTTTTTGACGGCCGTCTGACCCTGCCTAATCAGACAGTCATAGAGAACATCGTGACGAACATGAAAGCAGGAGGGGACATCTTCTCTTTTTATAAGGGGACGGATGTGCCGACGAAGCCAGGGAGCAGCGGGAAATGGATTATCAAGGTGGGGAATCTTGACAAATATCGTTTTAAAGATGGTCCATATTTCGGGCATGAGGGAAACCCTGTGCCGGAGATTCTTGACGCGAATGACTACGCGAAAAAATGGGATATTCCGACAAAAGTCGGTCAGTTGGAAAACGATGTAGGTTTTGCGATAACGTCTCAAGTGCCGACAAAGCTCAGTCAGCTGGAAAATGATGCTGGCTATGCGGTGAGCGGACAGATTCCGACAAAGGTCAGTCAACTGGAAAACGATGCAGAATATGTGCGCAAGTCCGAACTGCCGCCGACAGGAGCATGAGAAAGAAAGGGGTGTTGACTATGGCACGTGGGGAAATCCTCGCGGAACTCGAGAGCATCAAAACGCAGCTTGAGATTCTGGCGACCGAACTGCCGGGGCACAGAGATCAGCTTTTTGCGATCAACGCACGTATTGCACGTGTTGAGGAAAGCGCGAAGTCGGCGCATCATCGCATTGACGATTTCAAGCGCGATGTATGTTTTACAATCGGCATGAGCACAACGATTGTAGGTATCTTTGCGAGTATCTTGACGTGGGCGCTTGGGAGGTGATGAGATGCTGAAACAGGAGCGGCTGCCGCCCGTGGACTGGATGGTCGGGACAGGGCTTGTCATCGTGGCAGTCCTGTCAGTATTTTTCGGCACGCCTGAGCTATCGAGTAATGTTACATCGGGACTCATCGGATTTCTCGGGCGGTCGGTAATCAGTAAGAAAGGAGCAAGATAAATGAGTCATGTATTAC